>OGQY01001366.1_pt1 | contig 16663 bp, 21 predicted proteins | sample 1553361 | NCBI WGS metagenome assembly OGQY01 (sample SAMEA2579963, study PRJEB22360) | human gut metagenome | reverse complement strand
CAAAGCCCGATTTAAATATATTTTGCCTCTTTTTCGCTCGCTGCACCTTCTCGAATCAGGCCGCTGCCGTGGGCTGTTCAGCAAAGCTTTGTTCTCGGATGCGCGTATTTTCTCATACAAACAGCGTGCATACAAAATGCCACAAGGCGCACAACCTTGAGGAAGAGTCGTTCGTGCAGCAATTCACGAATATGTTGCTCATATCGTGAAACATCCATAGCCTGCAATTCGGTCTTAAGCGCAGCGAAAAATCTTGTCGAATTTTTCTGACGACCGCAGGTTATCGGGAATACTCTTTTTTGATGATAAACACTGCATCTTCCACCGTAAAGCCGAGCAACCTGAACAGTGGCATTAATTTTTTCACTTCAGCTTGCGCGATTTCCATGCGCATTTCATTTCGCTTTTGCTCTGTCAGCTGCGCAACAAAACAACCGCGCCCGACATTCGTCGTTATAAGTCCGCTGCGTTCCAACTCCTCCCAAGCGCGTTTTATTGTAATAACGCTTATGCCGAGTTGCGCTGCAATTGTACGAATAGGCGGCAGGCATGTTCCTCCCGGCAGACTTCCGCAAAGGATCTGTGCCGCAATGCCGTCAAAGACCTGCTTATAAATCGGAGTGTCCGATGCTCCCATTATCGGTAGATTTAAATCCATAAAGCTGTTCCTGATTAAATAGTTTTCTGCTTTTCCTGCCGAAAAGGTTTGCATTTTCGCGCAGGAATTCCGCATCCGCATGTCAAATCTCTGCGCGCTCAAAATTCCGTGCAGCTACCTTATATGTCCGCACATTCATGATGCCGTAAATTATGACTGCAACTGCCAGCAGCGGAAGCTGACGCATAATATCGGATGAAGCAGTTCCGTTCAGAAGACCGTTATCCCCTGCCGTTACTGCAATCATGAGTTCGGCCGTACCCGAAATAAGAATATAAGCGGCAAGACTTCCGAAGAAGCTCCACACAATTTTAAAGTTTTTTCTGTATCCGTTCGGAATCATTATCCGATTGGAAACGGCATAACCGATAAGAACAATGGCATACATTATCGCATTTGCATTCATCCCTGCGGGATTTGAAATGTTTTTCAGGATGGTGCGCGCAGCAACTGCGCACGGAATGCTGATAAGCATCAATCCGAGCTGAATCAGAACAACGGACAACACGCGGGCTTCAGCTATTTGCTTTTTGGTTACCGGAAGCAGGCAGCAGAACGTTCGATCGTGATTTTGCAGATCGCACTGAAATATCATAAAGACCCCGATTATAGAGTACAGAAAAGCCATGCTGCGCGGATAAGCGGGAACAAACATCAAACCGCCCGCAACTGCTGCATAAATTGCAGTTGTCGGATGAACAGAAAGTTTTAAGTCCTTCAGAATCAGATTTTTCATTTTATGCCTCCTGATGAAGTTCGTATTTTTCTGTATAAAGCATGATGGACTCTATATCGGCAGGTGCTGTTTGCAGTCCGTCTGCGGCATTCAAATCTCTCTCTGCAATCAGTCCCGTAAAGCCGAACGCAGTCTCCTTAACTCCGATGAGCGCCGCTTCAAGCTCGGGTGTCATATCGGCTTTTCCTCCGCAAACAAGCCTGTATCCGCCGATGATTTCTTCTCTGTCTCCGTTCATCAGTATGCAGCCATCTTTAATATACATGATGTAGTCGGCACATTTATCAAGATCCGATGTGATGTGCGTTGAAAACAAAATGCTCCTTTTGCCGTCCGCGACAAATTCACGGAAAACATTAAGCAATTCATCCCTCGAAACGGGGTCCAGTCCGCTTGTCGGCTCATCCAGTATCAGCAGCCGCGCGTTATGAGAAAGTGCAAGTGCGAGTGCATATTTGACTTTCATTCCTGCGGAAAGCTCCTTTACGCGCTTGGTCTCATCCAATTCAAATCTTGCAATACACCTCCTGTATGCTGCTTCATCCCATTCCGGATAAAAACGCCTGACCACACCCGTGACGGTTTTAAGCTTTTTATCTGCATAATAGTCAAATTCACCGAGAACGATACCTAAATGCTTTTTGCACTCTTCTTCATTCTCTGCATAATCCATTCCGAACATTTTAACCTCACCGCAATCCGGTTTTACAAGCCGCAGCATGGCCTTTATTGTTGTTGATTTTCCGGCACCGTTGCGCCCGACAAATCCCATGATATACCCGGGCTCAAGTTTAAAACTGACGTCGTTCAGCCAAAAATTCCTGTACGACTTTGAAAGTCCGCGAACCTCACAAATCGCAGTCTCCCTTGCTTCATCAATTTGCAATGAATAATCCACAGCCGACATTTTTACTCCCCCCGTTATGCTGAAAGCACAACCGAACACATATTTGTTGATTCAATACGCAAAACAATTGTGCATATTGTTTATGCACAATATAACACCGTAAACTGCTCCTGTCAACATATGTTGGATAGCCTCTGACAATATATTTTTGGTGCAGTTCCTTACAGCATATCTTTGGCTTGACATTGCCCGTTGGTGCTGCAAAAATGCGTTCATTGCTCTGTCAGGAATTCTTTGTCCTGTCCGTATGCCTTACGGTTCTTGTCTTATGAGTTTAAGTTGATAATTGCTGCCACCGGGTAGAAAGTGTGCAAACACTCGGATGTATCGTTAGGTCATTGAAGATACATCGCGGGTGTTTTTTGTCTGCGTTTTTAATGCAGTATTCAAAACGGAAGTTGGCGGCGATGCACCAAACAAAACGAAAAGGAGAATTGATTATGAAGGAACAAAACATAAAAATCGTTGCAAAAGAAAACAACTCCTCGGCAACCGGAAGGAAAATCGCATTTGGACTTACGACATTCGAACTTGCTCTTTGGGTCTGTTCGGCCGTTGTTGTGGCTGCTTCATATTTTCTCAGCAAATCAGAGGCATCATCGAGTTTGTTGTCGCTTGCGGCTTCGCTTGTAGGCGTCACCGCGCTGATTTTCGTTTCGGCAGGCAATGTTATCGGGCAGGTGCTGACGATCGTATTCAGCGTGCTGTACGGTATTATTTCGTTCAGAACGAAGTACTATGGGGAAATGCTTACTTATCTATTAATGTCCGCACCGGCGGCGGGCGCGGCAGTCATTGCCTGGCTGAAACATCCGTTCAACGGTGACAAAACGCAGGTTGAAATAAACCATCTTTCGTGTCGTGAATGCATATTCATGACATTTCTTGCGGCCGTCACAACGGTTGCTTTTCACTTTATCCTGAAGCATTTTAACACAGCCCAGTTGTTTTTCGGTACGCTCTCGGTAACCACAAGCTTTTTCGCATCCTATCTCGCCTTCAGGCGGAGTCCGTTCTATGCTTTTGCGTATGCTGCAAATGACATAGTACTGATAATTCTCTGGATGCTCGCTTCGGCAGGAAGCAACACTGCACTCCCGATGGTTGCCTGCTTCGTTGCGTTCCTCGCGAATGATATTTACGGGTTTGTCAATTGGATGAAGATGAAAAAGTATCAGACAATGTAATGTGGGGTAGAGACAGAGTATTGCCCGCGGCCGAATTTAAACTCCGGTATTCGGAAGCGGGTGATTAGCAGCAAGCTATTCTTAATAATGCTTTGAGGTTTTACCGCAAAAGAAAAATGCAGGGGCCTATCTGTCCAAAAAACATTTACGCATCCTGCATTTCAAATTATGTTTTAGCAGCCTTGTGCTAAGGCTAAAACACATTGTTAAGTCGGCAAGTTCATTCAAGAAGCATGTTTTGAGAAAGAAAATCAACAAAAGATGTAAATATCCTTTGTGTGCGCTCATCTATATCGGCTTCGGAAAAATCAACAAAAGAATTCGCCAGCTGCAAAAGCTCGTGATTTTTGCTTCCCTTTTTCATTTGCCCGCGGTTATTAATGTACCCGAGATAATATTTTTTCTTGTCTGTAAATCTGTAGTCAGAAGCACGAATATTGATTCTTTTCTCAAGAAGAATTTTGTTGCCCAAAGCATCAACCTTTTGCCAATCACTCAGCGAATTCTCGCTGTTGACTCTGTTCCGGGCGTAAATGTGCTCAATTTCAAATGCTGTCTCAAGTGATAAAAGCTCCTGAGCACTGTCTTGATATGCCCACCATGCCAATACTGATTTTGTAACAGGACGAACATTGCTGAAGTTGAAGCTCATAAAGGCATTCAGCACCTTTTCCCTGTTGAACCTGAAGCCGGCAAATGAAACAGGTCTGTCGTTGACGATATTTGTCATTTCGGCATACACGGGAGTGCGAAGCGCATTTACGCCGGGATTAATAACCGCATATGCTAACATGAAACCAGTAATCTTATTCAAAAAAACATCGAAAAAATCTTCATCAAGCAGGTTTTGACTGTCTTTGTTGTGCAAAAAATATACAGACACAAAATATGTCCACATGCTGTTTGGTGCGTAGCTTAAAACAAAAAGCTTCCTCAGTATTTTTTGAGAGAATCTATCGCTGTCCTGGTTCGAAATGTCTTCCCAAAAATGAGCCAACACAATCAACTCTTCGAAAGTTTTTTCATCCTTCAACAATGCGTAACCATCACGTTCGTAAAATTTCCTTAACGCCTCGGTGGTAGAAGTCTTTATTCCCATTTTAGCTCGGATATAGTACATGTACCGTGTGAACAGCTCGTCCATGGGCGTACCGTGCTGCGGATGAAATACCCGTGCTGTCAGCTCTTCAACTTCCTTCCATTGCCTGATGAATTCATCTTTTTTTCCGCGCTTGGAATAATGTTTGTAGAACTGTGCCTTGAAAATATCGGAATCGGACAGCGGCATTCCACGGTCGTTGAGCGTCGAAAAAATTCTCAAAGCAGTATCTTGGGACTCCGCTTCAATTGGCAGCAAAATGCAGTTGTTCATGATTCTCGTAGGCAAGTAAGCGAAATAAGCCGGGTACTTATTTGAGAAAGTATGTACGCATTCCTGAAAGAACCGATAATTCACAGCATACTTACTTTTCTGGTCCGGTAAGGCTATGCCGCTTCTTAATATCTCGATAAATTCATCTTTGTCGTTATCCGTTGCAACTTCCGAATCGATTTTTAAAGCAGAAATATTCGGTTCACCAAATTCATCGGTTTTCCAAATACACCGCTCGATGTTTTGCCTTGTCGCAACCGATGCCTTATCCTGCATGTATTTAAATCCTTCATAAAATGCTCGGAGCAGCAACATAAGCGTAGTGAGTCGCTGTTGCCCGTCGATTACCTCCATTTTAGCGTCATCGTTTTTAAACGTGACTATCGGTCCGAGAAAATATTCACTGTTGCTGTCGAATTCTGTACGTCCTTCATCAGGAATAGCGAACGAAAAAATATCATCCCAAAGCGTACGACATTCAGTTTCGCTCCACGCATACGGGCGTTGATAGTCCGGAATCAGAAAATCTGCACGCTTATCTTGAAAAAGATCCTTAATTGTTTTTTGATCAACATTCAACTTTGACATTAGATTCCTCCATTTTGCTGCATGTTCAACATTCTGTTAATGTTTAGGAATGACATCCGTTGTATAAACCCGTATTCATGCTAATACAGCGGTTTTACGCAATCTTTCCGTTAAATCCATTTTATCACACACATACGGCAGAATCAAGCCAAAACAAACACGATTAACCGCGCTGAAGCGTCATGTGTACACTTTAATGTACTGCATTAAGAAAAATGAGTCTGCTCACAATAATTGCGGCACCGCTCGTCAATCCAAACCGCAGTTTTATCCGCTTTCACGCCGTTTGTGCGCTGTGCATATCATGGAATTGTACAAACCCTTCCGGGCATTGTGCAAAACCAAAGGAGGTATGGAACGCAATGAGCAGTAATATAACGCCGTGCCGGTGCAGCATGGCAGCAGAGGCTTTGATCCTCGAAAACGCAACCACCGTTCCCGCCGGCAGTGTCAGCAACGGACTGAGCGTCTGCGGTTATGAAACCGAATTGAACAGGCTGCCCAATATAAGCTTTGAAAATCAGGTTTATGCCGAAGGCTTTTGTCCCGATGCGGCTCTCGCCGTCGGAACGCTTTATCCCGAACTCGTGAACATCTATAAATAAAGGAGGAAAGTTATGACGAAATGCGAACTGCTGACAAGAATCAGCGAAATTCAGTTCGTTTGTGTCGAACTGAACCTTTATATTGACACTCACCCTGATGATGCGGATGCGCTGAGTGATTATTATCATTACTCAACGATGTTGAAATCGCTCATCGAAAGCTATGAGCAGCAATACGGACCGCTGCTTGGTTTTGGTCATTCCGCAACGCAGACCGGCAGTTGGGTTTGCTCAGAATGGCCCTTTGAATAAGGAGGCATAACATGTGGATTTATCAGAAAAAGCTTGAATTCCCTGTGAATATTACAACTCCCGACCTTCGCGTAGCTCGAGCACTCATGGCACAGTACGGCGGACCTGACAGCGAACTTGCAGCAGGCTGCCGTTATCTGACACAGCGCTTCTCTATGCCGGATGACAGAGTTCGGGCAACACTGAACGATATCGGCACTGAAGAATCTGCACCATGATGATGCACATTAGTTCAGACCTTGAGTTCCGCCAACAGTGATATAGGGTATGACTGCCCCCAGCGTCTTCCGTATTCGGCGTCCTTCTGCTTGCGGCTGTACCATATCCGGCTGAAGCACATTTTCAGCAGCGCATTCTTTTCTTTTGCAGGCGCCGTATCGTCCATAAGAAGATCCAGGGCGGTTTGGAATGCAACGATGCGCTCGGCAATATCACAGGGTTCGGGTGGGTTTGCCTCTGACTCAGCAATGCTTTTTTGAATTGACTCAATCTCACTGACCACCTCCGCATTCAAACGCTCAAATACACGGTCAGGCATGGCTCCCTTGGCCTTTTCATTCCACTGGGCGGCTTCCAGTGCATATAGGTCTTCCAGACGCTGTTTTAGGCTGCTCAGGATGTCCTGACGCATGGCGGCTGCCTTATTTTTCTCCTCCATCTGCTCCAGCTGGACCTCAAACGCTTCGAGGCTGTCCGAAAGCAGTTTCGCAACGGCGTCCCTCATCTCAATATCTGTGCAGGACGCGGTTTTACACGCTCGCTGATTAATGCACACGTAGCGTATTTCACCGGTTGTGTACGTTTGACGCTTAATGGCACGACCGCATTTCTTGCAGTACATCATCCCGGCATAAGGGCTTTTGACTTCACGTCCCTTTTTTACCGGCGGGTACAGCGACTTGATTGCCTGCACACGGTTCCAGAGCTCCATATCGATTAAAGGCTCATGCTTCCCGTCAAACACCATATAGTCATCCGCCCTCGGCCGTCGAACAACGACGTCACCGTTCTCGATGGTGCGCACTGTTGCTCGGTGTGCCCAAATAACCTTGCCGATATAGTGTTGATTGTTGAAAAAACCGGCAATCGAGTAAGGACTCCACGCCTTCGCCTTTCGCGGTTTTACACCCATTTCTTCTAACTTATCGCATATATGTGTTGTTCCGATGCCGTCGGCATACCAGGTAAAAATGGCTTTCAGTATTGGCGCTTCTATTGGGTCGGGTTCCAGTGTATATGCGTAACGTTTGCCGTCCTTTATGCGGACCTTCCTGTATCCGTACGGCGGGACGTTCCCGATATAGTTGCCGTTTTTGACCGACAGAACCTTACCGTTGTTCATAATGCGTTTTTGGTACTCGAGGAATTCGTTTCCCCGCTTAAGCTCACGTTCGAACGAGTCTCTGTCGTGAGCGTCATGCATGTCATATGAGTACTGCAGCGTGATAACGAGCGTGTTTGTGTATCGCAGTATTTTGACGATTCTGCCTATGTCTTCAAGGTCGCCGCGGCTCAAACGCTGCGGCTCCACCACCAGAACTGCGCGGATGGATGGGGACTCGATTCGGCGCAGCAGCTCCTGCATTTTGGGACGTGAATCTATCGTCTCACCGGATACAACCTCGCGATACCGGTTTTCTTCGGGGACCATATGCGGCTCCGGCAGGCTGCGTGCAGCCCACTCGTTCAGCATCTGCTCATGCTTGGACAGCACCTCCTCAACGGACAGACTTGGGTCGTCCGCTCTGGATTTGCGCAGGTATATCAGCACCTGCGAGGATTGCAAATTGGGAAGTTGGTACACAGTTTCACCTCGTACGGAACTTGCGGCGCAGCTCAACAGCCACACCGCCGATGGTAACGGGCAACTCTTGAACCTGTTTTGCCGTGAATGTGCAGGGTGAATAACTTGTATTCAAAGGGCAGAGGCTTAACGAACCATCTTCATACCGCTTTATTCGCTTGAGTGTTGCGTCCTGCCCGTTGACGTAGACAACGCAGTCATCGCCCGTCTCGCATGTGGAAGTTTTGCGAAAAATAACTATGTCACCTTCGAGATACTGAGGATACATACTGTCACCTTTTATGCGCAGCGCAAAGTATTCGCGGCCGCCCTGAAGCCAAGCAGTCGGGATTTCTTCAGTGTCCACAACATCCTCAATTGCCTCGACCGGAACGCCGGCCGGAATGGTGCCGTAGACTTTTATCTGCACAACGGATCTTTCCACAGAAAAACCGCGAACGTTAGAGTCACTCATCATCACGGATGGATTATCCGTCTCGAACAGCAAATATTCCGGCGTTGTCCCTAAATCAGCAGCAATTATTTGCAAATACTCCATCGGCATGGCGGATGAAGCTTTGCTGATGTCTTTCATGTATCCGCGATATCGCCCAATCAAACCGCAAAGATATGTGATGCTTTTTCCCTGCTTTTTTGCAAGCGCGACTATTCGTGATGTATCCATAGTATCTCCTCCAGAAAATATATCCCACAGAAGTTGGTTTCGCTATTGACATACCAACAATTGTGGGATACAATAATGATGAACCCGAAACAACCAACAACAAAAACGCCTATTGATGCCGGAAATGCGTTTCGCACTATTAAGATTCTGCAACAACATTATAGTACAGAACGCAACAAGACGCAAGAGGCGCAAAACAAAATTAAGAGGAGGGGAAACGTTTTTATGGAAAAGATGTACACTGCGGCGCAAGTCGCAGAGAGATACGGCGTGTCTAAACGCACGGTCTGGGAATGGATTCGACTCGGCAAGCTTCGTGCAGTCACGGTGGGTGGTCGATGTTACCGAGTGCCGGCAGACGCACTGGCAGACTTTGAGCGAATCACCACCCACCCCTACAAAGAAAAAAACGGAGGAAAAAAGAAATGAAGAGCGAATGGAAAGTGACCTGTAACTACATTGGCGGAGATCGGTCTTATGGTGTATACAGGCTGCGAAACCGCAAAGAGGTTGACCACAGTGGCAACCGTGAAACCCCTGATGTGCAATTTTTTGCTGCGATTGAAAACCTGCTCGGGCGAAAGCTCAACCCGCAAGACGAAGCCGAGGCCGAGAAGATCGCACGATTGCTGAATGCTGCTCCAAAGGGACAACCTATGAATAAGCCCATACCTATAAGAGAAATTCGAATAATGTACGCTGAGGAGGTGCAGCAAATCCTCATTAGAAATGATTGGTTCGCGTTGGCAACCAATGAAGAATATGCGCAGTTCCTTGATTATGTGCGAAGGCTTGAAGGAACGCATGTTACGCTTGAAGATCTGCGTCAGATGGCGGTTGATGTTATGCGTTACAGCGATCCGGATACCTATGATCAAGAGACGGGCATTCCCGGAATCATGTTTGAGCTTGCGCGAGCGGTACATTCCATTTACACAGAGACGCAAAAAACGGAGGAAAAAAGAAATGAATGAACTGCAAGTATTTAACAACTCGGAGTTTGGCGAACTTCGCACAGTAACAATTGACGGCGAGCCTTGGTTCGTCGGTAAGGACGTGGCAACAGCGTTGGGTTACGAAAGAGCCACTAAGGCCGTACAAGATCACGTGGATAACGAGGATATAGATGATGTCCCAATTCAGGACCCCATCGGAAGAATGCAGAAAACCCTTATCATTAACGAATCAGGCCTCTACAGTCTCATCCTCTCAAGCAAGCTCCCAACGGCGAAACGCTTTAAGCGTTGGATCACGGCGGAAGTGCTGCCCACCCTCAGGAAGACCGGAAGCTATTCGCTCGCTCCCATTGAGCCCGCCGTTCCCAGGCGTGTGCTGAATGCAGATGACTACCTCAGAGCCTCAGCGATCGTTTCCACCTGCCGCAACGAGCGCCTGCCGTATGTGCTGCACTACCTGACTGCCGGAGGGTTTGAGCCGCCCCGCATTGCGGACAAAGGCCCTGCGGACGAATCCGCACACGCCGTCCGCCTGATAAGGGAAGCACAGGAAAGGGGCCTGAGCCCCGCACAAATCGGAAAAATCACAGGGCTTGACCTGACGTACGTTGACAGATACACCAGAGGACAGTCGTTCCCGGTAGGCGGATGCGCCGCATACATCGTCTATGCGATGGAGCGGGCATTGGCGGAGATGTAACGCAGCACGAATTATGGCGGATACACGCGAATAAGCATTAAATGTGAATTAAGTGGAAGGAGGATCGGTATGAAAGAATATGTTGCAGGCAGCAAAAAGCAAGAAGAAGGAGTGTTGGGGTACTATGAAACGGACTCCGTCGTATACCACGAAGACGGTGTTACACCCAAGTACATCTTTCACGTGATTCGGCCGCTGCTCACGGATGAGGAAAAAGAAAAGCGGTATGCGGCAATCAAAGAAGCGGCCGCGAAGCTTATTCTTGCGGCGGAACGGTGTCACAGGCAAAAAGATGCCATGGCGAAGGATTGACGCCTCGGAGCAGAGATGAACAAGCAGCAAAAGAGAAAGGTCCGCCGAGTAATCGTTGAATACGGAGTCGCAGCGATTCTGGGGGTGGTGCTGTACATCCTGATTCGCCCTTGTGCAGTCGCAGCACGCGGCAGCACACTGTACGGCGGCGAAGTCATGATGTTCGGTATGCCGGCATACTGGGCGGTGTTAAAATCCATCATCAATGATGTCAAACAGGTTTTGACAGAGCGAAACTACCAAGATAACTAAGCATACGGAGGTAAAAACAATGCTTGAAATTAGAGTAACCGTTGATTTTCCGGGCTTGCCGGAAGCACTGACCGCGTTGGCGGATGCACTCGGCAAAAGGGCTGGAACCGATGAGGTGAAGGAAGTTGAGGCAGCTGCTGCAGCAAACCCTACGGCACCTGCGCAGGCTGCATCAACTACCGTCACTGCCGCACCCACCCCTGCTCAGCCGACTGCACCGACGACTGCTGCCCCGACTGCGTCCGCCGTCCGGGCTGAGACTGAGACTTACACCCTCGACGCTTTGAGCCGTGCCGGAGCTGCTCTGGTTGATGCCGGCATGATGCCGCAGCTGCTTGACTTGCTGACTAAGTACGGCGTGCGAGCAGTCGTTCAGCTGCCTAAAGAGCAGTACAATGCATTTGCGGGTGAGCTGAAGGCCCTTGGTGCACAGCTGTAAAGGGGTGAAAGAAATGACCACACCTAAGAAACATGCCCTTCTGAGTGCTTCCGGTGCCCACCGCTGGCTTGCTTGCACGGCGGCACCGCACTTTGAAGAGAACTTCCCTGACGGGACAAGCCCCTATGCGGAGGAAGGCACGTTGGCACACGCCATCTGCGAGCTGTATGCCCGTAAAAAGTTTGCAGATATAACCACCCGCAGATTCAATTCGGAACTGAAGAAGCTGCAAGCACACGAAATGTATTCTGACGAGATGCTGCGGACCGCCGACGCATATGTGACGTATCTCACGGAAAAGGCCATGCAGTATGACGCACCGCCTCACGTTGCAACGGAGGTCAGGGTTGACCTGACGGACTACATACCTGACGGCTTCGGGACCTGTGACTGCATCATGATAGGCGGCGACACGCTGCATATTACCGACTACAAGCACGGCAAGGGCGTTCCAGTAAGTGCTGTGGACAACCCACAAATGCGGCTGTATGCACTGGGCGCTCTGAGGCTCTACGGGCCAATCTACGGCGACCTAATCAAACGGGTATCAATGGGTATCTGTCAGCCCCGCCTGTCACAGGAAGCCAGCGAGGACGCTCTCAGCGTGGACGAGCTGCTTGCATGGGGCGAGAGCATCAAGCCCATTGCACGCGAGGCCTACGACGGCCCCGGAACCTTCTGTCCCGGTGAGCATTGCAGGTTCTGCAAAGGTAAGGCTCAATGTGCCGCAAGAGCCGCGTTCTTCACCGGCTTTGAGGAATTTACGGACTGCGCTGCCGTGAACGACAGCCGCGAAATCGGGAAAAACCCATGCCTGTCGGTTGCAGAAGTCGGAGATCTGCTTATTCGCGCTGAAGGGCTTGTGCAGTGGTACAAGGACCTTCAGACTTATGCATCCGCTGTGCTGCTTGACGGCGGTGAAGTCCCGGGATGGAAACTGGTGGAGGGCCGCAGCAACCGCGCTTTCACGGATGCCGATGCCGCCGTCAAAAAGCTTATTGATGCCGGGTATGACGAGGCTTTGATTTACGACCGCAAGCCGAAGACCCTCTCGGAAATGGAAAAGATGCTCGGCAAGAAGAGCTTCTCGGAATTGCTTTCCGGTTTCGTCACAAAGCCGAAGGGTAAGCCCACACTTGTGCCGGAAAGCGATTGCCGAGATGCATATTGCCCCGGTGCTGCCGAGTTTGAGGGTGTGTCCAATGGCTGAAATTATATGCCTCAACGACGGCGGCTTTGTAGTCAATTTGGGTGATACTAAAGAGTTCTTGGAACGTCTGCTGAGGGAAAAAGTTGGTGTGGACGCTGCATGGTGTTTTGCAGATTATGTGTCGGAGCTTACTGATGACCAAAGCGACCTGAGTGCCGAAAATGAGCGCCTTGAACGCGAGATCGACGGCTACAGAGCAATGTGCTTTGACGCTTGTGGGGCATTGAATACGATTCTCTCGTTACTCGCTGCCCCGCGGTTGGACAGAGAAAAGCTTCGGTTTGTCGCTCGAACAACACATGACGATATCATGTCGAATTTATGAAGGAGGGTTTGAATATGACCATTACACTCACCAGAGACGCGTTTAATGCAATCATGAGGACTTGCAAAGATGTGGCTAAAGGGAGTCACTACGTCGGACTCGACAGAGATACGCTGCGATTGATTTGCCGCGACTCCAGAGTCACGGCTGTAGCGCTAAACAATGCATCGATTGTGGAAGTTACGGTTCCGTGCGAGCAACCCAGTGACGACGGAGAGATGCTCGTTCCAGTTTTGAAGCTCGCCGGGAAAAATGAGCTGATAGTATCTATTTCCCACGAAAATGGGGTAACATCCGTTTTGACTGCCGAACGGGATGAAAAATATGAATTGGAACTTGAAGACACGCCTTTCAAGGGTGTTGAAGCGATTCTGCCAAAAAACGAACGTCCGATGCGCTCTGTATGTTTCGATCCGCATCAGCTGTGTCAGGCAATCACCGCAATGAAGGCAACCGGCACCAACAGAGTGCAGATTAGTTTTTACAAGGATTGGCAGACCGGAGTAGTTATTACCGCACCGCATGCGAAAGCGTGTGTTTTGCCGGTGCGGAGAGAAGATAACTTTTGAGCAAACACGTGACATTAAGTAACTTATGAATTTTATGGAGGAATTAAACCATGTATCAAAATGACCCTAAAAGAGTTCTTACCCCCGAATGCAGACTTTCATACTGCAACCTCGTGACCGCCCGTGCGCCGCAGAACGGCGTGGGCGACCCGAAGTTCAGTGTTACATTGCTGATTCCTAAGTCCAACCCTAACATCAAGCAGGAACTTGATGCAGCTATGAATGCCGCTGCTGAGGTCGGCATCAGCTCCAAGTGGAATGGTGTACGTCCTGCCCGCATTGAATCCGTCGTGCACGACGGCGACGGTGTGCGCCCATCCGGTGAGCCTTTTGGTGAGGAATGCCGCGGCTGCTGGGTGGTTACGGCGTCTTCCAAGAACAAGCCCTACGTCTGCGGCGCGGACAACGTGAATTGCGAACTGGCCCCCACGGACATCTACAGCGGTATGTATGCCCGCGTGTCCATCAACTTCTATGCCTACAACTCCGCCGGCAAGCGCGGCGTCGGCTGCGGTCTGCGCGCCGTGATGAAGACCCGCGACGGCGAACCGCTCAGCAACTCTGTTGTTACTGCTGCCGAGTTCGCCGGTGTTGGCGGTGTTCAGGCGGCCCCAGTGCATGGTTATGCTGCCGGTCAGATCAACCCCATCACCGGTCAGCTCATGTAATAAACAGCAGCACCGGGCGGGCGGTTACACAATTGCTGCCTGCCCGGCAAGGACGCAAAGGAGGTAAAGATGCTCATTCATCTTGACTTTGAAACATATTCCGACGTCAGCATCAAAAAAGCCGGTGCGTTCCGGTACATTCAAAGCCCGACGTTTGAAATCCTTCTGTGCGCCTACAGTGTCGACGATGGACCTGTTCGCGTGCTCGACCTGACTGTTCCACAAGAACGCGATTACTTCAACACAGCGTTCAAAGACCTGATTTTCCGCAATGATAGCGTACTCATGGCCTACAATGCGGCCTTTGAGACGGGGTGTATCGCTCGGCATTTCGGTGTCGATTTTACCCCTGCTTATGTGGCAAAGTTCCGTGACACTATGCTGCACGGCCTGTATGCTGGTTATCCCGCGGGTCTTGATGCGACGGGCCGGGCGCTGGGCATTCCGGAGAACAAACAGAAGCTGACCACCGGCAAGGCCCTGATCCGCTATTTCTGCGCCCCTTGCAAGCCCACTAAGGCGAACGGCGGCAGAACCCGAAACTACCCGCATCACGACCCCGAAAAATGGGAGCTATTCAAGGCTTACAACGGGCAAGACGTTGTTGCGGAAATGGAAATTGAACGCCGCTTGTCTGCGTTCCCTGTGCCGGATTTCGTTCAAAAGCAGTGGGAAACGGATCTCATTATCAACGCGCGCGGCGTGGCCGTCGATATGGACTTCTGCGAAGGCGCATTGGAGCTGGGCGAAACCGTCCGCGCGCAGCTCACCGATGAGGCCGTCCGGCTCTCAGGCCTACCAAATCCTAACAGTGTGAAGCAGCTTGCCCGCTGGCTGTCCGCTGAAATCGGCGACGACATTACCACACTCCGTAAGGAGACGGTCAAAGAATTGCTGGGTCGCGATAACGACGACCACGTTCAGCGGATGCTGGAAATACGGCAGGAGCTGGGCAAAACCAGTACCAAAAAGTATGACGCTATCGAGGCTGCTGTGTGTGACGACGGGCGCGTCCGAGGGCTGCTTCAGTTCTACGGAGCGAACCGCACCGGCAGATGGGCCGGGCGTCTGGTTCAGGTGCAGAATCTGCCGCGAACCTACACGGAGCCGCTTGAACTCGCTCGCAGTCTGGTTAGAAGCCGGAAGCTTGACGCACTGCGCCTCGTGTACGGGTCGCCCAATGATACGCTGTCGCAACTCATCCGTACCGCGTTTGTGGCCGCCCCCGGCAACGTCCTGATCGACGCCGATTTCTCCGCCATCGAAGCCCGCGTCATATCGTGGCTGGCCGACGAGGAGTGGCGGCTTGAGGTTTTCCGCACACACGGCAAAATCTATGAAGCGTCCGCCTCTCAGATGTTCGGTGTCCCGCTGGAACGGATCAAGAAGGGCAACCCCGAATATTCCCTCCGGCAGCGCGGCAAGGTCGCAGAGCTGGCGCTCGGCTATCAGGGCGGCGTCCCGGCAATGCGGCAAATGGACACCGGAAAGCTGTTGGCGGATCTGCCGGACGAAGAAATTCAGGACATCGTGGACAAGTGGCGCAACACCAATCCCAAAATTCGCAACCTGTGGTACAGCTTCAATGACGCGGCGATCCTTGTGATTCAGAACGGCGGTTCCGTCCGTGTCCGCTGCTGCACAATCTCCTGTGAGTGCGATTGTATACGTGAGACAAGCTGCCTGACGATAGCTTTGCCGTCCGGCAGAAAGCTCTACTACATCGATCCTGCTGTCGGGGAAAACCGCTGGGGCGGTCCGTCCATCTCTTACATGGGCATGGATCAGACCACGAAAAAATGGCGGCGCATCGAAACCTATGGCGGGAAGCTGGTGGAGAATGTCGTACAGGCTATCGCCCGTGACTGTTTAGCACAGGCCATTGACCGCCTTGAAGCAGCGGGCCTGCCGGTTGTATTCCACATACACGACGAGGTGGTAATTGATACCCCCGCATTCGGCTCAAACGACGCCATGCTCGGCAAAGTGGTTGAAATTATGAGCCTACCTATCCCGTGGGCGCAGGGCTTACCGCTGGGCGCGGATGGCTGGGTAGGACATTAAGAAGTCAGACAACTAACGGAGGATAAAATGAAAATCATAAGTCCGCAGATTGAATTCATAACCCCAATCGACGGAACGGCCGTGCTCAAGCGCATCGAGCAGTGTGGGCGCGTCTGCTATAAGTCGGAGGGTCAAATAACGGAGGGCAGCGCGCCGCGTTTCGTTGAGACCCTCATCAAGCGTGGTCATGAAGCCGTGCTGGAACACTGCTCTTTTACAGTAAAATTTGTGTGCGATCGCGGTGTATCACACGAGATTGTCCGTCACCGCATGGCGTCCTACTGCCAAGAGAGTACCCGGTACTGCAACTACAGCAAGGGCGACTTCGGCAGCGAAATCATGGTCATAGAGCCGAGTTACCTTATCAAGGGTACGGCTGCCTATGACGCATGGAA
>OGQY01001365.1_pt1 | contig 16663 bp, 10 predicted proteins | sample 1553361 | NCBI WGS metagenome assembly OGQY01 (sample SAMEA2579963, study PRJEB22360) | human gut metagenome | reverse complement strand
GTATCCACGAAATCTACTTCCCGTATGTGCTGATGAATCCGCGTCTGATCCTCGCAGTCATCCTCGGCGGTATGACTGGCGTGTTCACGCTGACTATCCTGGGCGGTGGTCTGGTTTCTCCGGCATCTCCGGGTTCTATCCTTGCTGTACTGGCGATGACACCAAAAGGTGCTTACTTCGCTAACATCGCGGGTGTGTGTGCGGCGATGGCTGTCTCCTTCGTTGTCTCTGCTATTTTGCTGAAAACCAGCAAAGTGAAAGAAGAAGATGATATTGAAGCAGCAACTCGTCGTATGCAGGACATGAAAGCTGAGTCTAAAGGCGCATCTCCGCTGTCTGCTGGCGATGTGACTAACGACCTGAGCCACGTACGTAAAATCATCGTTGCCTGTGACGCCGGTATGGGTTCCAGTGCGATGGGCGCAGGCGTTCTGCGTAAGAAAATTCAGGATGCAGGTCTGTCGCAGATTTCTGTTACTAACAGCGCGATCAACAACCTGCCGCCAGATGTGGACCTCGTCATCACTCACCGTGACCTGACCGAACGCGCTATGCGCCAGGTTCCGCAGGCACAGCATATTTCGCTGACCAACTTCCTCGACAGCGGCCTGTACACCAGCCTGACCGAACGTCTGGTTGCTGCCCAACGCCACACGGCAAACGAAGAGAAAGTAAAAGACAGCCTGAAAGACAGCTTTGACGATTCCAGTGCTAACCTGTTCAAGCTAGGCGCGGAGAACATCTTCCTCGGTCGCAAAGCGGCAACCAAAGAAGAAGCGATTCGTTTTGCTGGCGAGCAGCTGGTGAAAGGCGGTTACGTTGAGCCGGAATACGTTCAGGCGATGCTGGATCGTGAAAAACTGACCCCGACTTATCTGGGTGAGTCTATCGCGGTGCCACACGGTACGGTTGAAGCGAAAGATCGCGTACTGAAAACGGGCGTCGTGTTCTGCCAGTACCCGGAAGGCGTGCGCTTCGGTGAAGAAGAAGATGACATTGCCCGTCTGGTGATTGGTATTGCTGCCCGTAACAACGAGCACATTCAGGTTATCACCAGCCTGACCAATGCACTGGATGATGAGTCCGTCATCGAGCGTCTGGCACACACCACCAGCGTGGATGAAGTGCTGGAACTGCTGGCAGGTCGTAAGTAATCCAATCCCACCCTCTCCACATGGAGAAGGTGGGGTTAATTGCCTGATGCGCTACGCTTATCAGGCCTACAGGATGCATCACAATTTGTTGAATTTGCACGTTCTTGTAGGCCGGATAAGGCGCTTACGCCGCATCCGGCGCTGCCCCTCTCCTCACGGAGAGGGTTTGGGTGAGGGAAAAGCCTCACCCCAGCCCTCTCGGGTAAAAACATTGATGAAGGTTAATACTATGAAAGCATTACATTTTGGCGCAGGTAATATCGGTCGTGGCTTTATCGGTAAACTGCTGGCAGACGCGGGTATCCAACTGACGTTTGCCGATGTCAATCAGGTGGTACTTGATGCCCTGAATGCCCGTCATAGCTATCAGGTACATGTGGTTGGTGAAACCGAGCAGGTAGATACCGTTTCCGGCGTCAATGCTGTCAGCAGCATTGGTGATGATGTCGTTGATCTGATTGCTCAGGTTGATTTAGTCACTACCGCCGTTGGCCCGGTTGTGCTGGAACGTATTGCTCCGGCAATCGCCAAAGGGCTGGTGAAACGTAAAGAACAAGGTAATGAATCCCCGCTGAACATCATCGCCTGTGAAAACATGGTACGCGGTACCACGCAGCTGAAAGGCCATGTGATGAACGCCCTGCCGGAAGACGCCAAAGCGTGGGTAGAAGAACACGTTGGCTTTGTCGATTCCGCCGTTGACCGCATCGTACCGCCTTCGGCTTCGGCAACTAACGATCCGCTGGAAGTGACGGTAGAAACTTTCAGCGAATGGATTGTCGATAAAACGCAGTTCAAAGGCGCACTGCCGAACATCCCAGGCATGGAGTTAACCGACAACCTGATGGCATTTGTCGAACGTAAACTCTTCACCCTGAACACGGGTCATGCTATAACCGCGTACCTCGGAAAACTGGCCGGTCATCAGACCATTCGTGACGCGATTCTCGACGAGAAAATCCGCGCGGTGGTAAAAGGTGCGATGGAAGAAAGTGGTGCAGTATTGATCAAGCGCTACGGCTTTGACGCTGACAAGCATGCGGCGTACATCCAGAAAATCCTCGGTCGTTTTGAGAACCCGTATCTGAAAGATGATGTAGAGCGCGTAGGCCGTCAGCCGCTGCGTAAACTGAGTGCTGGCGACCGTCTGATCAAGCCACTGCTCGGTACGCTGGAATATGGTCTGCCACATAAAAACCTGATTGAAGGTATTGCCGCTGCAATGCACTTCCGCAGTGAAGATGATCCGCAGGCTCAGGAACTGGCAGCACTGATCGCTGACAAAGGTCCGCAGGCGGCGCTGGCACAGATTTCCGGTCTTGATGCCAACAGCGAGGTTGTATCCGAGGCGGTAACCGCTTATAAAGCAATGCAATAATGGTGGACCAGGCGCAGGACACCCTGCGCCCGAATAACAGATTGTCAGATATGCAGGCAACAATGGAACAAACCCAGGCCTTTGAAAACCGTGTGCTTGAGCGTCTGAATGCTGGCAAAACCGTGCGAAGCTTTCTGATCACCGCCGTCGAGCTCCTGACCGAGGCGGTAAATCTTCTGGTGCTTCAGGTATTCCGCAAAGACGATTACGCGGTGAAGTATGCTGTAGAACCGTTACTCGACGGCGATGGTCCGCTGGGCGATCTTTCTGTGCGTTTAAAACTCATTTACGGGTTGGGCGTCATTAACCGCCAGGAATACGAAGATGCGGAACTGCTGATGGCATTGCGTGAAGAGCTAAATCACGACGGCAACGAGTACGCCTTTACCGACGACGAAATCCTTGGACCCTTTGGTGAACTGCACTGCGTGGCGGCGTTACCACCGCCGCCACAGTTTGAACCAGCAGACTCCAGTTTGTATGCAATGCAAATTCAGCGCTATCAACAGGCTGTGCGATCAACAATGGTCCTTTCACTGACTGAGCTGATTTCCAAAATCAGCTTAAAAAAAGCCTTTCAAAAGTAAGCAACGTCTGCTTACTGCCCCTCTACCTGCTTCGGCCGATAAAGCCGACGATAATACTCCAGACGTTGTAGATATAACGGCACGCTTTCATCGGGTATTCCGGACGGAATCGCGTTACGGGGAGGAAGTTTTTTCAGATACTCCCGGAACGCCTGGCTTGATGCCATGAAATCTACGGCTTTATCGATAAGAAGCGGAACGTTTTCACCTAATTTGCCCATGATGATATCTCCGTATTACCCCGCGCCGGGAATGCGCGGCCGCCAATTTTAGTTTAGGTTCCCGGTAAAGATGACATTAAGGAAAACGTGCTGAATCCTCAATAATCATCCGCTGCTGTTTATTATCTTTTTTCTATAGATTTCTTAATTAATCAACGAATTGCGTAGTTTTTGAGCATGTTAATGATTACGTTGCAGAACTATTACAATGTCATCAGTTGTGAACAAAGCACTTGGTCGCGCATACTAGGGGCTATAAATTTATCTTTATCAGAAGCCATCACATGAAAGAAGTCGAAAAAAACGAAATCAAACGTCTCAGCGATCGCCTGGACGCCATCCGCCACCAGCAGGCCGATCTGTCGCTGGTTGAAGCCGCAGACAAATATGCCGAGCTGGAAAAAGAGAAAGCCACGCTGGAAGCAGAAATTGCTCGCCTGCGTGAGGTTCATAGCCAAAAACTGAGTAAAGAAGCACAAAAACTGATGAAGATGCCGTTTCAGCGCGCAATTACCAAAAAAGAGCAGGCTGATATGGGCAAGCTGAAGAAAAGTGTTCGCGGACTGGTGGTTGTGCACCCAATGACCGCACTGGGCCGTGAAATGGGCCTGGAAGAGATGACCGGGTTTTCAAAGACCGCGTTTTAAGCCCCTCAGACGACTGGTACGATCGTATCAACCCGCATCTGACTTGCGTTAGCTGGTCAATGCGGGGACTCTCCTGTCTACTCGCCTAATGACCAAACAATTCACTCCCCTTACGTCGATTTACCGCTGGTTGATATTCTGAAAATGCATCTTTACCGAAATAACCACCTATAAACAATAAAAATATATAGAAGATATCATTTATTAATTAACAAGCAGTTACGTCTCTTTTTTTCGGATTTAATTGTGAAATTTTAATCATCATATTCATACAATCAATTATCTGTAAAATTTTTCCCATACATGGTTTCTTTCATATTTGACATTTATTAATAATCATCATTAGAATCCACGAAAAATATTATATTCATACAAACACAGACATCTTTTGAAACTAATGATACATTTTTATGATGAATGCTTAAAACAATATTTAATCGACACACATCACTGTCATTAATGTAAAGCAACATAGATCACCAATAATACAATGGACAACTTTACCGGCATTGATCGCTGGTCGGAGGTAATAAGGATTTTCACATGAACTTGAAGAAGATTTTTTTCAGTGCTGTCACTGTTTCAGTTCTCTGCGCATTAACGGGATGTGACTACATTCAAGAAGGCAAGCCAGAAAGTAGTTTACTGAAACAAGAAGAAGAACATAACAATAAAATTGTGCTACTTGAAAAACAACAAGCACAGCTAAAGAGTCAACTCGAAACTATTCAAAAACAACAAACTGGCATAATAAACAGCACAAAGACTTTAACTCACGTAATTAAATCCGTTAAAGACCAACAAAATACTTTTATTTTTACCGAGTTTAACCCAGCAAAAACGAAGTATTTCATCCTGAACAACGGTTCGGTGGCTTTAGCGGGCCGAGTGTTATCCATTGACGCCACAGAGAATGGCAGTGTTATTCATATTTCACTGGTCAACTTATTAAGTATACCAATCTCAAACATTGGCTTTAATGCGACATGGGGTGGTGAAAAACCTGTCGATGCCAAAGAGTTTGCCCGGTGGCAACAATTACTTTTCAACACATCAATGACATCCACATTGAAATTATTACCAGGTCAATGGCAAGACATTAATTTGACACTGAAGGGTGTATCGCCAAATAACCTGGGATATCTGAAGTTAGCCATCAATATGGAAAATATTCAGTTTGACAATCTTCCCGCTGCTGATAATCGGCAGAAAAGAAGCAAAAAATAAATGCAATTAGTACGCTTATAACAAGGAATAGCGAGCATCATTAATGAACAAAATATTTAAAGTTATCTGGAACCCTGCCACAGGGAATTATACTGTTACCAGCGAAACGGCAAAAAGCCGTGGCAAGAAATCTGGGCGCAGTAAGCTGTTAATTTCTGCGCTGGTTGCGGGTGGGTTGTTGTCGTCGTTTGGGGCATTAGCGAATGCCGGGAATGACAACGGTCAGGGTGTTGATTACGGTAGTGGATCAGCTGGCGACGGCTGGGTTGCTATAGGCAAAGGGGCGAAAGCAAATACTTTTATGAACACCAGTGGTTCCAGTACTGCTGTGGGTTATGACGCTATAGCTGAAGGCCAATATAGCTCTGCCATCGGGTCAAAAACCCATGCGATTGGCGGTGCATCAATGGCCTTTGGGGTTAGTGCAATATCAGAAGGCGATAGAAGTATAGCACTGGGTGCCTCTTCGTATTCATTGGGCCAATACTCAATGGCCCTCGGCCGTTATTCAAAAGCATTGGGTAAATTGTCTATTGCTATGGGGGACTCTTCCAAAGCGGAAGGAGCAAACGCCATTGCCCTGGGAAATGCCACTAAAGCTACTGAGATTATGAGTATTGCTCTTGGCGACACCGCCAATGCGTCAAAAGCGTATTCAATGGCGCTGGGAGCAAGTAGCGTCGCATCTGAAGAAAACGCAATTGCCCTGGGGCGTAGCAGTGTAGCTAGCGGTACTGACAGCCTCGCATTTGGCAGACAATCACTTGCCAGCGCAGCGAACGCTATTGCGATAGGTGCTGAGACCGAAGCCGCTGAAAATGCAACTGCTATTGGCAATAATGCGAAGGCAAAAGGGACTAATAGCATGGCAATGGGGTTCGGAAGCCTTGCCGATAAAGTCAATACTATCGCATTAGGAAATGGCAGCCAGGCTCTGGCAGATAATGCAATCGCCATAGGCCAGGGCAACAAAGCTGATGGCGTGGATGCCATCGCTCTGGGTAATGGTAGCCAGTCGAGAGGCTTAAACACCATTGCCTTAGGCACAGCCAGTAATGCAACTGGTGATAAGAGTCTTGCGCTTGGTAGTAATAGCAGTGCCAACGGTATTAACTCTGTCGCGCTGGGCGCAGATTCCATTGCGGATTTAGACAATACCGTCTCTGTCGGCAATAGTTCATTAAAACGCAAGATCGTTAATGTGAAAAATGGCGCGATCAAGTCTGACAGTTACGATGCCATTAATGGTTCACAGCTTTATGCCATTAGCGACTCGGTAGCAAAAAGGCTTGGAGGAGGGGCTGCAGTAGATGTTGATGACGGTACTGTTACAGCACCAACCTACAATTTAAAAAATGGTAGCAAAAATAACGTAGGGGCTGCGCTCGCTGTACTTGATGAAAACACCCTGCAATGGGACCAAACCAAAGGCAAATACAGCGCTGCTCATGGTACTAGTAGCCCAACTGCCAGCGTAATCACCGATGTTGCGGATGGCACGATTTCAGCCTCCAGTAAGGATGCGGTTAACGGTTCCCAACTGAAAGCTACCAATGACGATGTCGAAGCCAACACCGCCAATATCGCTACTAATACCAGCAACATTGCCACGAATACAGCAAGTATTGCCACCAATACCACCAATATCACCAACCTGACGGATTCCGTTGGTGACCTTCAGGCTGATGCCCTGCTCTGGAACGAAACTAAAAAGGCATTCAGTGCAGCTCACGGCCAGGATACCACCAGCAAAATCACCAACGTTAAAGATGCCGACCTGACGGCTGACAGCACTGATGCTGTTAACGGCTCTCAGCTGAAAACCACCAACGATGCCGTGGCGACGAATACCACCAATATCGCCACTAACACCACCAACATCTCTAATCTGACTGAGACGGTGACTAATCTTGGTGAGGATGCGCTGAAATGGGATAAGGACAATGGTGTATTCACGGCAGCTCATGGCACCGAGACCACCAGCAAAATCACCAACGTTAAAGATGGCGACCTGACGACTGGCAGCACCGATGCCGTTAACGGCTCTCAGCTGAAAACCACCAACGATGCCGTGGCGACGAATACCACCAATATCGCCACTAACACCACCAACATCTCTAATCTGACTGAGACGGTGACTAATCTTGGTGAGGATGCGCTGAAATGGGATAAGGACAATGGTGTCTTCACTGCAGCTCATGGCAACAATACCGCCAGCAAAATCACCAATATCCTGGACGGCACAGTCACTGCAACCAGTTCCGATGCCATTAACGGTAGCCAGCTTTATGACTTAAGCAGCAATATCGCCACCTACTTCGGCGGCAATGCTTCTGTGAATACTGACGGTGTGTTTACCGGTCCAACCTACAAAATCGGTGAAACAAATTATTATAACGTCGGCGATGCACTGGCTGCGATTAACTCCTCATTTAGCACGTCTCTCGGCGATGCTCTGCTTTGGGATGCCACCGCAGGTAAATTCAGTGCCAAACACGGTACTAATGGTGACGCAAGCGTGATCACTGATGTCGCAGATGGTGAAATTTCAGACTCCAGTTCTGACGCAGTAAACGGCTCACAACTCCACGGCGTGAGCAGTTATGTTGTTGATGCGCTGGGGGGTGGTGCCGAAGTCAATGCAGACGGCACCATCACTGCGCCGACGTACACCATTGCTAATGCTGATTACGATAATGTCGGTGATGCCCTGAATGCTATCGATACCACTCTTGACGACGCTCTGCTCTGGGATGCGGACGCCGGTGAAAATGGTGCATTTAGCGCCGCTCACGGAAAAGATAAAACTGCCAGTGTAATCACTAACGTCGCTAACGGTGCAATCTCTGCTGCCAGCAGCGACGCGATTAACGGCTCACAACTCTATACCACCAATAAGTACATCGCTGATGCGCTGGGTGGTGACGCAGAAGTCAACGCCGACGGCACCATCACCGCACCGACTTACACCATTGCGAACGCCGAGTACAACAACGTCGGTGACGCCCTGGATGCGCTTGATGATAACGCCCTGCTGTGGGATGAGACTGCCAATGGCGGTGCTGGAGCCTACAATGCCAGCCATGACGGTAAAGCCAGCATCATCACTAATGTCGCTAATGGCAGTATTAGTGAGGACAGTACCGATGCAGTGAACGGTTCTCAGTTGAATGCGACGAATATGATGATTGAGCAGAACACCCAAATTATCAATCAGCTCGCTGGTAACACCGACGCAACCTATATCCAAGAAAACGGTGCGGGTATTAACTATGTGCGTACTAACGACGACGGCTTAGCGTTCAACGACGCCAGCGCACAGGGTGTTGGCGCTACAGCTATAGGTTATAACTCTGTCGCCAAAGGCGATAGCAGCGTAGCTATTGGTCAGGGCAGCTACAGCGACGTTGATACGGGTATCGCCCTGGGTAGCAGCTCTGTTTCCAGCCGAGTGATTGCCAAAGGCTCCCGTGACACCAGCATAACGGAAAATGGCGTTGTTATTGGTTACGACACCACGGATGGCGAACTGCTCGGTGCATTGTCTATCGGTGATGACGGTAAATATCGTCAAATCATCAACGTAGCCGATGGTTCCGAAGCCCATGACGCCGTTACGGTTCGTCAATTGCAGAATGCGATTGGTGCTGTAGCAACGACACCGTCCAAATACTTCCATGCTAATTCAACGGAAGAAGATTCACTGGCTGTCGGTGAAGACTCGCTGGCAATGGGTGCGAAAACCATTGTTAATGGTGATGCAGGGATCGGTATTGGCCTGAACACTCTGGTGTTAACTGATGCAATCAACGGTATTGCTATCGGTAGCAACGCGAGTGCAAATCATGCAAACAGTATTGCGATGGGTAGTGGTTCCCAGACCACCCGTGGTGCGCAGACGGACTACACCGCCTACAACATGGACGCGCCGCAGAATTCTGTCGGTGAATTCTCTGTCGGCAGCGAAGACGGTCAACGTCAGATCACCAACGTCGCGGCTGGTTCAGCGGATACCGATGCGGTTAACGTAGGTCAGTTGAAAGTCACTGATGAGCGCGTAGCGCAAAATACCCAAAGCATTACTAACCTGAACAATCAGGTCACTAATCTGGATACTCGCGTTACTAATATCGAAAACGGTATTGGCGACATTGTAACCACCGGTAGCACCAAGTACTTCAAGACCAACACCGATGGCGTAGATGCCAACGCCCAGGGTAAAGATAGCGTTGCTATTGGTTCTGGGTCCATTGCTGCCGCTGACAACAGCGTCGCACTGGGTACCGGTTCCGTTGCAGACGAAGAAAATACAATCTCTGTAGGTTCTTCTACTAACCAACGCCGTATTACTAACGTTGCCGCAGGTAAAAATGCTACCGATGCTGTTAACGTTGCGCAGTTGAAGTCTTCTGAGGCGGGCGGCGTGCGTTACGACACCAAAGCTGATGGTTCTATCGACTATAGCAATATCACCCTCGGTGGCGGCAACGGTGGTACGACTCGTATCAGCAACGTCTCCGCTGGCGTCAACAACAACGACGCGGTGAACTACGCGCAGTTGAAGCAAAGCGTGCAGGAAACGAAGCAATACACCGATCAGCGGATGGTTGAGATGGATAACAAACTGTCTAAAACCGAAAGCAAGTTGAGTGGTGGTATCGCTTCTGCAATGGCAATGACCGGTCTGCCGCAGGCTTATACACCGGGTGCCAGCATGGCTTCTATTGGTGGCGGTACTTACAACGGTGAATCGGCAGTTGCTTTAGGTGTATCGATGGTGAGCGCCAATGGTCGTTGGGTCTACAAATTACAAGGTAGTACCAATAGCCAGGGTGAATACTCCGCCGCACTCGGTGCCGGTATTCAGTGGTAATGATCCATTAAGTTAGTGTGACTAAGGGCAAACGCCAAATTGCCTGATGCGCTACGCGCATCAGGCAAGATAAGGCGCTCTGGATCAACAACCTAAGGGCAATTCTCTGATGAGGATTGCCCTTTTCTTTACCAGACATCTCCCCCCACAAGAATTGGCCCTACCAATTCTTCGCTTATCTGACCTCTGGTTCACAATTTCCCAATTAAAACTCACATCAATGTTGCCAATGCATAACATTTAGTTAACCATTCATTGTCATTATCCCTACACAACACAATTGGCAGTGCCACTTTTACACAACGTGTGACAAGGAGATGAGCAACAGACTCATTACACGATGTGCGTGGACTCCAGGAGACCTGCAATGAATCTCTGGCAACAAAACTACGATCCCGCCGGGAATATCTGGCTTTCCAGTCTGATAGCATCGCTTCCCATCCTGTTTTTCTTCTTTGCGCTGATTAAGCTCAAACTGAAAGGATACGTCGCCGCCTCGTGGACGGTGGCAATCGCCCTTGCCGTGGCTTTGCTGTTCTATAAAATGCCGGTCGCTAACGCGCTGGCCTCGGTGGTTTATGGTTTCTTCTACGGGTTGTGGCCCATCGCGTGGATCATTATTGCAGCGGTGTTCGTCTATAAGATCTCGGTGAAAACCGGGCAGTTTGACATCATTCGCTCGTCTATTCTTTCGATAACCCCTGACCAGCGTCTGCAAATGCTGATCGTCGGTTTCTGTTTCGGCGCGTTCCTTGAAGGAGCCGCAGGCTTTGGCGCACCGGTAGCAATTACCGCCGCATTGCTGGTCGGCCTGGGTTTTAAACCGCTGTACGCCGCCGGGCTGTGCCTGATTGTTAACACCGCGCCAGTGGCATTTGGTGCGATGGGCATTCCAATCCTGGTTGCCGGACAGGTAACAGGTATCGACAGCTTTGAGATTGGTCAGATGGTGGGGCGGCAGCTACCGTTTATGACCATTATCGTGCTGTTCTGGATCATGGCGATTATGGACGGCTGGCGCGGTATCAAAGAGACGTGGCCTGCGGTCGTGGTTGCGGGCGGCTCGTTTGCCATCGCTCAGTACCTTAGCTCTAACTTCATTGGGCCGGAGCTGCCGGACATTATCTCTTCGCTGGTATCACTGCTCTGCCTGACGCTGTTCCTCAAACGCTGGCAGCCAGTGCGTGTATTCCGTTTTGGTGATTTGGGGGCGTCACAGGTTGATATGACGCTGGCCCACACCGGTTACACTGCGGGTCAGGTGTTACGTGCCTGGACACCGTTCCTGTTCCTGACAGCTACCGTAACACTGTGGAGTATCCCGCCGTTTAAAGCCCTGTTCGCATCGGGTGGCGCGCTGTATGAGTGGGTGATCAATATTCCGGTGCCGTACCTCGATAAACTGGTTGCCCGTATGCCGCCAGTGGTCAGCGAGGCTACAGCCTATGCCGCCGTGTTTAAGTTTGACTGGTTCTCTGCCACCGGCACCGCCATTCTGTTTGCTGCACTGCTCTCGATTGTCTGGCTGAAGATGAAACCGTCTGACGCTATCAGCACCTTCGGCAGCACGCTGAAAGAACTGGCTCTGCCCATCTACTCCATCGGTATGGTGCTGGCATTCGCCTTTATTTCGAACTATTCCGGACTGTCATCAACCCTGGCGCTGGCACTGGCGCACACCGGTCATGCATTCACCTTCTTCTCGCCGTTCCTCGGCTGGCTGGGGGTATTCCTGACCGGGTCGGATACCTCATCTAACGCCCTGTTCGCCGCGCTGCAAGCCACCGCAGCACAACAAATTGGCGTCTCTGATCTGTTGCTGGTTGCCGCCAATACCACCGGTGGCGTCACCGGTAAGATGATCTCCCCGCAATCTATCGCTATCGCCTGTGCGGCGGTAGGCCTGGTGGGCAAAGAGTCTGATTTGTTCCGCTTTACTGTCAAACACAGCCTGATCTTCACCTGTATGGTGGGCGTGATCACCACGCTTCAGGCTTATGTCTTAACGTGGATGATTCCTTAATGATTGTTTTACCCAGACGCCTGTCAGACGAGGTTGCCGATCGTGTGCGGGCGCTGATTGATGAAAAAAACCTGGAAGCGGGCATGAAGTTGCCCGCTGAGCGCCAACTGGCGATGCAACTCGGCGTATCACGTAATTCACTGCGCGAGGCGCTGGCAAAACTGGTGAGTGAAGGCGTGCTGCTCAGTCGACGCGGCGGCGGGACGTTTATTCGCTGGCGTCATGACACATGGTCGGAGCAAAACATCGTCCAGCCGCTAAAAACACTGATGGCCGATGATCCGGATTACAGTTTCGATATTCTGGAAGCCCGCTACGCCATTGAAGCCAGCACCGCATGGCATGCGGCAATGCGCGCCACACCTGGCGACAAAGAAAAGATTCAGCTTTGCTTTGAAGCAACGCTAAGTGAAGACCCGGATATCGCCTCACAAGCGGACGTTCGTTTTCATCTGGCGATTGCCGAAGCCTCACATAACATCGTGCTGCTGCAAACCATGCGCGGTTTCTTCGATGTCCTGCAATCCTCAGTGAAGCATAGCCGTCAGCGGATGTATCTGGTGCCACCGGTTTTTTCACAACTGACCGAACAACATCAGGCTGTCATTGACGCCATTTTTGCCGGTGATGCTGACGGGGCGCGTAAAGCAATGATGGCGCACCTTAGTTTTGTTCACACCACCATGAAACGATTCGATGAAGATCAGGCTCGCCACGCACGGATTACCCGCCTGCCCGGTGAGCATAATGAGCATTCGAGGGAGAAAAACGCATGATTATTTCCGCAGCCAGCGATTATCGCGCCGCAGCGCAACGCATTCTGCCGCCGTTCCTGTTCCACTATATGGATGGTGGTGCATATTCTGAATACACGCTGCGCCGCAACGTGGAAGATTTGTCAGAAGTGGCGCTGCGCCAGCGTATTCTGAAAAACATGTCCGACTTAAGCCTGGAAACGACGCTGTTTAATGAGAAATTGTCGATGCCGGTGGCACTGGCTCCGGTGGGTTTGTGTGGCATGTATGCGCGTCGTGGCGAAGTTCAGGCAGCCAAAGCGGCGGACGCGCATGGTATTCCGTTTACTCTCTCGACGGTTTCCGTTTGCCCGATTGAAGAAGTCGCGCCAGCCATCAAGCGCCCAATGTGGTTCCAGCTTTATGTACTGCGCGATCGCGGCTTTATGCGTAACGCGCTGGAGCGAGCAAAAGCAGCGGGTTGTTCGACGCTGGTTTTCACCGTGGATATGCCGACACCGGGCGCACGCTACCGTGATGCGCATTCAGGTATGAGCGGCCCGAACGCGGCAATGCGCCGCTACTTGCAAGCGGTGACACATCCGCAATGGGCGTGGGATGTGGGCCTGAACGGTCGTCCACATGATTTAGGTAATATCTCAGCTTATCTCGGCAAACCGACCGGACTGGAAGATTACATCGGCTGGCTGGGGAATAACTTCGATCCGTCCATCTCATGGAAAGACCTTGAATGGATCCGCGATTTCTGGGATGGCCCGATGGTGATCAAAGGGATCCTCGATCCGGAAGATGCGCGCGATGCAGTACGTTTTGGTGCTGATGGAATTGTGGTTTCTAACCACGGTGGCCGCCAGCTGGACGGTGTACTCTCTTCCGCCCGTGCACTGCCTGCTATTGCAGATGCGGTGAAAGGTGATATAGCCATTCTGGCGGATAGCGGAATTCGTAACGGGCTTGATGTCGTGCGTATGATTGCGCTCGGTGCCGACACCGTACTGCTGGGTCGTGCTTTCTTGTATGCGCTGGCAACAGCGGGCCAGGCGGGTGTAGCTAACCTGCTAAATCTGATCGAAAAAGAGATGAAAGTGGCGATGACGCTGACTGGCGCGAAATCGATCAGCGAAATTACGCAAGATTCGCTGGTGCAGGGGCTGGGTAAAGAGTTGCCTGCGGCACTGGCCCCGATGGCGAAAGGGAATGCGGCATAGTCGTTTGCGCCCCCTCCCCCTAACCCTCTCCCTCAGGGAGCTGTCTCTTGATCAGATCTCCTGATCAAGAGACAGGGGGAGGCCGGGGTGAGGGGAAAAGGCCGCACTGCTCACCAATTTTCTGCTATCCTGCCCCCGCACTAAGGGGGCAGTATGCTAAACATCGTACTTTACGAACCAGAAATTCCGCCAAATACTGGCAACATCATCCGTCTTTGCGCTAATACCGGCTTTCGTCTGCATATCATCGAACCGATGGGATTTGCCTGGGACGATAAGCGCCTGCGCCGCGCGGGGCTGGACTATCACGAGTTTACCGCCGTTACGCGTCATCATGACTTTCGCGCGTTCCTCGAAGCAGAAAATCCCCAGCGCCTGTTTGCCCTCACCACGAAAGGTACGCCTGCTCACAGCGCCGTAAGCTATCAGGATGGCGATTATCTGATGTTCGGCCCGGAAACACGCGGCCTGCCAGCGAGCATTCTTGATGCCCTGCCCGCTGAACAAAAAATTCGCATTCCGATGGTGCCGGACAGCCGCAGCATGAACCTGTCCAATGCGGTGTCAGTTGTGGTGTATGAAGCCTGGCGGCAGCTGGGATATCCGGGAGCGTTGTTGAGAGATTAGTTACTGTATGCCGGATAGATGATTACATCGCATCCGGCACGATCACAGGACATTAGATCCCATCCCCATACTCAAATGTATGGTTAATACCGTTGAAATGCTGGTCCATATCCATTGATGGCTTATCGCTGTCTGGTTTACCGACAATACGAGCCGGAACGCCAGCGGCGGTTGTATGCGGCGGCACCGGTTGCAGCACCACGGAACCTGCGCCAATCTTCGCGCCGCGACCAACTTCAATATTGCCGAGGATTTTCGCGCCCGCGCCAATCATCACACCTTCACGAATTTTCGGGTGACGGTCACCACCAGATTTACCCGTACCGCCAAGCGTCACAGATTGCAGAATCGATACGTCGTTTTCAATTACCGCCGTTTCACCCACAACGATGCCCGTGGCGTGGTCGAGCATAATGCCACGGCCAATTTTTGCTGCCGGGTGAATATCGACCTGGAACGTCACAGAAACCTGGTTTTGCAGAAAGATTGCCAATGCGCGACGCCCCTGATTCCACAACCAGTGACCGATGCGATAGGCCTGCAAGGCATGAAAACCCTTCAGGTATAACAACGGGGTTGAGTATTTATCGACTGCCGGGTCGCGGGTACGCACCGCCTGAATATCACAGGCCGCAGAGGCGATCATTTCCGGGTCAGCGGCGTAGGCTTCTTCCACCACTTCACGGATAGCAATAGCAGGCATAATTGGCGATGACAGCTTGTTCGCCAGCATGTAGCTCAGTGCACTTCCAAGGTTTTCGTGCTTGAGTAGCGTCGCGTGGTAAAAACTGGCCAGCATTGGCTCACAGTCCGCCAGCGTTCTGGCTTCGGCTTTAATATTGTTCCAGACAATTTCCAGTTCTTCACACGACATTGCTTACTCCACACGATGAGATAATGACCGGCCCGTTCTGCGCGGGCCGGGTCATAGCGGTAACAAAGGTTCCCTGGGGTTAGTGGCTGCTGCGCTCGTCCTTGCGTGCACGACCTAATAACGTCAATGCTGCCTCGCGCGCGTTTTTTCCGCAATATAATACTTGATAAATTTCCTCGGTTATTGGCATTTCTACGCCGAAGCGATGCGCCAGTTCGCGGACTTCTTTCGTATTGCGGTAGCCTTCCACCACCTGACCAATCTTCTCCTGCGCGCTTTGTACATCCATGCCCTGACCGAGCATCATGCCAAAACGGCGGTTACGCGACTGGTTGTCGGTACAGGTAAGCACCAGATCCCCCAGCCCCGCCATGCCCATAAAGGTGGCAGGATCGGCACCCAGCGCCGCGCCAAGACGCGACATTTCAGCCAGCCCACGGGTGATCAGCGCCGTACGCGCATTCGCACCAAAACCGATACCGTCGGACATCCCCGCACCAATGGCAATGACGTTTTTCACCGCGCCGCCAAGCTGCACGCCAATGAAATCCGGGTTACTGTAAACGCGGAAACTTTTGCCGCAGTGCAGCAGCTGCTGAAGATCATCAGCAAAGGTCTGATCGGTCGAGGCCAGCGAAATAGCTGTCGGTAAACCTGCCGCCAGTTCTTTCGCAAACGTTGGGCCAGAGATAACCGCCAGCGGAATTTGATCGCCTAACGCCTCGCGGGCCACGTCCTGTAACAGACGCCCGGTTTCCGCTTCCAGCCCTTTGGTCGCCCACACCAGACGCGCATCAGGACGCATCAGCGGTTTAATCTGGCGCAGCACTTCACCAAAGACATGGCTGGGTACGACGACGAGAATATTACGGCTGGCTGCCAGCGCAGTGGCGAGATCGCTTTCAAGATGGAGCGTATCGGGAAAAGGCACATCGGGGAGAAACGCGGCGTTACAGCGGTCGCGTTCAAGCGTTGCGATATGTTCAGGGTCATGGCCCCAGAGGACAACCTCGTGGCCATTTCTTGCCAGGGTAATGGCAAGAGCGGTGCCGTACGAGCCGGCACCGATCACAGTCATTGAAGCATTAC
>OGQY01001348.1_pt1 | contig 16786 bp, 8 predicted proteins | sample 1553361 | NCBI WGS metagenome assembly OGQY01 (sample SAMEA2579963, study PRJEB22360) | human gut metagenome | reverse complement strand
CCTGAAACTAGACCGAAGAAAAGGTGCAGTCATAAGTGTTGAAACTTTGGAAAAACAGCAGGAATTAGCAAGCATTCAGGAGAATTTAAGGATGTTAGTTGCAGAAGCTGTCTGTAAAGGAGTTACAGAAGACGAGATGAACCGGTTGATTCATGATATGTACCAGAAATTAGACAGAAAGTAATAACAGGAGGAATTATGAACCGATTACCATTTACAAAATATGCCTCCAAAGCATTGAATGAAGGACGAGAGATTGCTGGATATCTTGGATTTAAAGATGTCAGCAGTATTTTTGTTCTGCTAGGACTTTATGGGGCAGACGGATCTCTTGCAAGTGAAGTGCTCAAGATGCACGGAGTGACAAGAGAATTAATAGAAGAAGCGATCAAAGAGAAGTCAAAGATGCCAAAAGACCGAAGAAGAACGGTAATGGATACTCCGAAGACAGAATACCTGTTAGAAATTGCAGGAGAACTTGCAATGAAATACGGGTGTGAAGCGATCGGATCAGAACATATCTTGATGGCGATGATCAAAGATGGAGATAATGAAGCATTCCGTTTTCTGGAAGATCATAAGATTTCATCCGAAGGAATCTATACAGATATTTTAGTTACTGCAGGAATTGATTTCAGAAGTGCGAAGAATGAATATAATGAAGCAATCTCTGATGGCGGTGATATGGAAGATGGAGCGGGAGAATATATGCTGCTTCAGTATAGTACAGATCTGACAGAGAAAGCAATGCTTGGGAAGCTTGATCCGATGATCGGACGTGAAAGTGAGATGGAACGTCTGATGCAGATCCTTTGCAGAAGGACAAAGAATAATCCATGTCTGATCGGTGATCCAGGGGTTGGTAAAACAGCGATCGTTGAAGGCCTTGCACAAAGGATCGCCGAAGGCAATATGCCAAGAATTCTTAAGAATAAGAGGATTTTGTCCTTAGACCTTACGAAAGTGATCGCTGGAACGAAATTCCGTGGAGAATTTGAAGAACGAATGAAACGCATCGTAACCGAAGCAACACAGGATGATTCTATTATTTTGTTTATCGATGAGATTCATCGTCTGAGTCCGGTAGTGGAGGAATATCTTTACTCGGCGATGGAAGATTTTCGTATCGATATTATGATCGACAAAGGGCCGAGCGCGCGTTCCATACAGATAGAATTGAATCCTTTTACGCTGGTGGGTGCGACTACCCGAAGCGGGTTATTGACGAGTCCATTGCGTGCCCGATTCGGGATAAACTGTCATTTGGAATATTACGATCATGCCGTATTGACTCATATTATAGAGCGGTCGGCCAAGCTGTTGTGCGTGCCTTGTACGCATGAGGCGGCTACCGAGATCGCTATGCGCAGTCGTGGAACGCCTCGTATCGGGAATGCCTTGTTGCGTCGTGTTCGTGATTTTGCCCAAGTGAAAGGGTCGGGGAGTATCGATTTGGAAATAGCAAGGTATTCTTTGGAAGCGTTGAACATCGATAAATACGGGCTCGACGAGATCGACAATAAGATACTTTCGGTCATTATCGATAAATTCAAAGGCGGCCCCGTAGGGTTGACGACTATTGCGACGGCTTTGGGCGAGGATCCCGGAACGTTGGAGGAGGTATATGAACCGTATTTGATTAAGGAGGGATTTATCAAGCGTACGCCCCGGGGGCGCGAGGTGACCGATTTGGCTTATACCCATTTGAATCGGCGACGGATTTCGGAGCAGGGTACATTGTTTTAATCACGTATAAGCAGAGACGTATGGCCGGCATGAAGAGTTTGGCGAAAGATACCGCCATATACGGTTTAAGCAGTATATTGGGGCGGTTCTTGAATTGGTGTTTCGTTTTTCTTTATATCAACGTATTGAAAACGACCGCCGAGTATGGCATCGTGACCAATCTGTATGCGTATATGGCTCTTTTGTTGATTATCCTGACTTATGGCATGGAGACCGGTTTTTTTCGGTTTGCCAACGATAAGGAGGAGAAAGAGCCGCAGAGGGTCTATACTACCGGGCTTATTTCGCTGGCGACTACATCGACGTTGTTTTTTGTTCTTGTGTGGGTGTTTATAACACCTCTGTCGAGGTTGTTGGGTTATCCCGAACATGAGGATTATGTATTGATGATGGCGGCCATTATAGCCGTCGATGCTTTTACGGCGTTGCCGTTCGCTTACTTGCGTTATCGGCGTCGTCCAATACGGTTCGCTTCGATCAAATTGTTTTCGATATTCCTGAACATAGCGTTGAATTTGTTTTTCATTTTGCTTTGCCCGTGGCTGTATGGTATTCACCCCGAGTGGATTTCTTGGTTTTTCGACCCCGATTTTCTGGTGGGATATATATTGGTCTCGAATGTCATCAGTTCGGGAGTTGTATTGTTGGTTTTGTTCCCAGAGATTTTCGGGATACGTTATCGGTTCGACCGGCATTTGTTGTCACGCATGTTGAAATATTCTTTTCCATTATTAATTTTGGGGATCGCCGGTATTATGAACCAAACCTTCGACAAGATGTTTTATCCTCAACTGGCAAGCAATCGCCCGGATGCCATGTCGGAACTCGGCGTATACGGTGCGGTTTATAAAATAGCGATCGTGATGGTGATGTTTACACAGGCTTTTCGTTTTGCATACGAACCATTTATTTTTGCCCGAAATAAAGATGCCGGCGACGGAAATAAAAAGTCGTATTCGGATGCGATGAAGTATTTCATCATATTCGGGCTTTTCATCTTCCTCGCAGTGATGTTTTATATAGACCTCGTGCGGTTCTTTATGCCGGCGACGTATTGTACAGGATTGAAAGTCGTTCCTATCGTCATGCTCGCCGAATTGTTCTTCGGTGTGTTTTTCAATCTTTCTTTGTGGTATAAATTGACCGACCGGACACAATGGGGCGCTTGGTTCTCTTTGTTCGGTTTTGCCATTACGGCGATTATCAACATCGTGGGGGTTCCCCGTTTCGGATATATGGCTTGTGCTTGGGGGGCGTTCGTTTGTTATGCGAGTATGATGTTGGCCTCTTTTTTTATCGGGCAACGTGTTTACCCGATACGTTATGATTTGAAGTCAGCTTTCCGCTATACGCTGTTGACGGTTGTGCTGTATGCGGTGGCGATGGTTGTCCCTATCGAATCCCTCTTTTTGCGTTTGGCATTCAGGACTCTGCTTTTGGGTGTGTTCTTGGTCTATTTGTTCCGTCATGATTTGCCGATGAACGAGGTTCCCGGGTTGAGACGTTTCGTGTCCAAGTTTTGAAAGAGCGGTTCTGAGTTTCCGGTATTTTAATAAAAGTAATTATGTCATTTCCCAAATTCGTTGATTCCGTTAAAAGGTTTTTGACTCATTATCTTGATATGAGTCAAGACAGGGAAGAAGAGGCGGCTTCGGTAGAAGCGATTCGCGCAGGAGTGGAGTTTAAGGGTTCTACGATTCTTATTTTGGTATTCGCGATATTTATCGCTTCGTTGGGATTGAATACCAATTCGGCCGCTGTGATTATCGGCGCTATGTTGATTTCACCTCTGATGGGTCCCATCATGGGTATCGGATTGGGGTTAGGTATCAATGACTATGAGTTGATAAAACGTTCTTTTCGGAATTTGGCAGTCGCAACGTTGTTCAGTGTGATAACGTCGACTATTTACTTTTGGGTTTCACCCCTGAATGAGGCCCGAAGTGAATTACTCGCTCGTACTTCGCCGACTATCTACGATGTGTTGATCGCTTTTTTCGGAGGATTGGCGGGTATCGTGGCGATGTCGTCCAAACAAAAAGGAAATGTTTTACCCGGTGTCGCCATTGCCACGGCGTTGATGCCGCCGTTGTGTACGGCGGGATTCGGGTTGGCTACCGGTAATTTCTATTATTTTTTCGGAGCGTTTTATTTGTTTTTCATCAATTCGGTTTTTATTGCGTTCGCAACGACTTTGGGCGTGAAGTTAATGAAATATTCGAAGAAGGAGTTTGTGGACGATGAACGACGCAAGAAGGTGGAACGAATGGTGTATACCATTTTGATACTGACTATGGCTCCGAGTATTTACCTTACTTACAATATGGTGAAAGAGAACTTTTTCGAGGTCGCAGCATCCCGCTTTGTTTCCCAGAATTTCAATTATGCCGATACTCAGGTTTTAAGTAAAAGTGCTGTGACGGAGCACGGAAAGCACATCATACGCGTCTCTTTGGTAGGAGCCGAAATCCCGAAAGATTCCATAGCTGTGGCACAGGCGAGATTGCCCCAGTATGGATTGGGCGGTGCTATATTGGAGGTTCGTCAAGGGTATGGGCAAAATCAAGCGGATATAAGTACTTTGAGCAGTGTGATGTTTAAAGATATTTATTTGCATAATCAAGAGCAGATAGCTCGCCAGCAGAAAACGATAGATTCTTTGGAAAATCTGGCATCGCATTACCAACAATATGATTCTGTGGGGGTGGAAGTCGCTCCTGAAATAAAGGTTCTTTTCCCTAATGTTACCGATATTGCCATTTCGAAAACGATTTTCAGCCGTATCGATACGGAGGCGAGAGACACGACAACTCTTGCTGTGGTGCGTCATTCCAAAGTCTTTTCTTTGTCGGAGCAAAAAAGATTCAAGGAGTGGTTACAGGCTCGTTTAGGGACAAAGAAAGTACAACTTGTCATTGAAAAATAAGGGGACAAAATAAATTTCCTTGCGGAAACACCCCGTAATGTTACGGGACACGGCAGGGAGAGAGGGTGATGCCCTAATCCATTTCCTCTGCTGTGGTCTTTTTAACCCCTCCGTCCTATGGACACCTCCCCTATATTTTGCATAACAAAACACAGGGGAGGAGGGTGGTACTTTTTATTTTATAGTTTGGCATTTTTGTGCAGCAAGTCGAAACTATCCAATCTTCTCCCCTGCCGCGTCCCGTAGCATTGCGGGGTGTGGCGTTAGTCATATAGGGGAGGTGGCACACATAGTGATGGAAGGGTTAAAAATGTCGAGAACAGACCTCTTACCCTCAAAATTTCAAATCGACCCCGAACATGAAATTGATGCCTTGTGCCGGCATACCGTAAAGAATATCGTATTTCCGGTTCAGCACATTGTCGGTAAGTCCGTAAAGCGAAAACCAAGAAGTGAAAGCATACGAGGCTTTCAAGTGAACGAGATGTATATCGGAGAGCTTTCCGAGATTTGAATACTCCCGACCCGCAGCAAACTCATATCCGGCTTCGAGCGTGAACGGGCGAACAGGCATATAACGGATATTCACTCCTCCTTCCCACTGCGGACGGTTATACGAAATCGTCTCCCCCCCATCGGCGGTCTTCCATCGGTGATACCCGACCTTCGCCGAAGCCTCCAATTTCGTACCGTAACGATAAGATACATCGAGCTCTGCTTTCAAAGCATTGGCATCGATACCCCAAAAACGCGACACACCTGTAAACTCTCCGTTCAAATCTTCGGGCAAAAGGAACAACGCCTTTTTACAAATTTCATAACCGCCCGAAAGCCCTACGGAAAATCCGGGCAATGCGTTAATACGTATTCCCAATGAGGCATCCAACGGCACATACGTATTATCTACCTGTGTCGACGGATTGAAGTAGAGCGTATAGGCCGAAACACTTCGCCACGTATTCAGTTTCTTCCCGCCCGTAAAAGCCGTATAAAACTGTACATCGGGAACTATCGTCCAATCGAATCGAACATCGGGAGAGAATCGCAAAATAGTTCCGTTGTTGAAAGAAACATCGGCCTTGACACCCATAGCAAAAGCCACGTGTTCATTCCGCCAGTCATACCGGGGATTCAATGAAATCATACCGTAATTCGCTGCCGACTGCAACCGGCTGTAACCCACATAATCGAAAGAACCGTCCAAAGAAATAGAGCTACGTCTGTCGATCGGCGCAGACAGTGTAAAGTCTGCATTTACTAAATTCTCGGCAGCCCCTTTTTCACCTTGTAAATATCCCCGGTGATACCCGTACCGGTAATATGCCAATGAAACTTTATAAAGTAGGTCCGACTCTCCGGCAGTCGAGGCTATATGGCTTTTCAAGAAGAACCGGTTTATCTCTTGGTTAGGCGAAGATATTCCCGTCAAACCGGAGTATCGCAATCCGTAATAGTTGAAGGAGTCGTAACGATAACCGCCGCTTATTCCCAAATCCAGCTTCCCGAAGGAGTGAAGATAATTGGCGACCACTCGCTCTTCGAGCCGGTGCATCTTCTTCGAGTCGGGATAGTCCTCCGTTAACGATTGATTGTAATCCACCGTTCCGCAAGTAGAGCGATGTTGCAACCACACACCCAACTTGTCTTTGTCATTCTGCAAAATACGATAACCGGCATTCCCGACCATATTCAGGTAATTGCCTATCCCGAAATCCACGTATCCCCTCGATTGGTTTTCTTCGGTTTTTTCTCCGAAACCGCCGGGAGCCAACAAGACAGCGCAAGGTTCGAGGGGAGCCGGAACCGTCCAGTCGCTATACCGTATAGATTGTTTGGTTACCGTCGGTGCTTCCACTTCGGGCAATGTATTGATTTTAGACGCATCGCGCACGATAGGTGTAAAATCTTTTTCTATGGTTACTTCCCGCCGCAACGAATCGGAACGTACCTGTGCCGACAGGAAGAATGGGAAAACCGATATGATTAAAAAAGAAAACCGTTTCATAAGCCATACATATTGTATCGTTCAACTACTCTGTTTGTCCCAGCTTGCTCAACTTCTTGTCTATCCGGGAAATAATATCGTCGTCGCTGGCCGGATAGTTATTCCGCAAACTTTGCAAATATTGACGGGCTTGGAAAGTCTCGCCCCGTTTTTCATAAATGTCGGCCATGAGCAAGAATGCCCGAGCCAACCAATAATTGTGGGGAGTACCTTTGTCGATAAAAGTATTCAGCGTCTTTTCGGCCGTATCGATCGCTTTGTTGTCGAATTGATATTGGGCCAATAAATAGGCACTTTGCGCCCCGTAAATCGAACGGGTATCTTTCGAAAGCTCCCGCCAGTCATCGGCCGCATTTTCTCCCTTTCCCGTATGGAAATAGGCATCGGCACGAGCAAACAAAATCTCTTGCCGCAAATCGGGAGAAAGTTTGCTTTCGCTCAACAACTTGTCGGCAACCGTTACCACCTCGCCATATTGCCGCTTATTCCGGGCAATACGAAGCATACCCAACCGGGCGGCCTGTTTGTTCTCGCCGACAGTCGCTTTCTTCTCCAACTCCTTGAATCCGGCAAAAGCCTCGTCATAACGAGCTTTCAAATAAAGTATCTCGCATTTGCGGGCCAATGCTTCTTCGGCAAACTCGCCGTCGGGACTGTTCGTCACCACATAGTCGAACGCTGGAAGAGCTTTGTCGTAGTCTTTCGCTGCAAACGATACTTTCCCGATATAGTAATTAGCCGGAATCAAAAACGCGCCCGACGGATAATTTCGTACATACTTCTCCAACGAAGCGATACCTTTCCCCGTCATATAAGTGCGCTCGGCTGCCATATACGACAAAGAATCCAATTCGCTCACAGGGGCCTGCTCCGACCGTCCCACGCTATTCAGATAGTTAGCGTAGGCATCGACTGCATCTTTCTCTACATATACCGATTTGAGGTCGGCGACCGCTATGCGAGCCTCCTCGCTGGTCGGATAACGCTCTATCACTTGCTGGTAAGCAGCCACCGATTTGTCTGTCTGCCCGTTATTGAAATAGACCATACCCAACTGCAAACCTCCCTTGCGGGCAATCGCGCTCTGGGGATAATCGGCGATTAACTGTTTGTAACATACGATAGCATCGTTATTCCTATTCAATATCGTATAAGCCTGTCCCTTTTCGAACCATGCGTTCGCCAGATACCCCGAACGGGGATAATCTACAATCAATTTGTCCAACAACTCTATTTTGCGTTCGTGATTCCTCTGCAATCCCGCCATGAAAGCTTTTTGAAAAAGGGCATAATCTCCGTTCGCGACATCGGTCTCTTGGGCCCGGGCATAATACTGCTCGGCATCGGCGAACCGACGGGCGTAATAATAGCAATCGCCTATCCGGGAATAGGCATCGGCAAGCATGCTTCGATTTCCTCCGGTCTGTACAGAGACATACCGGGAAAAACCGTCGAGGGCTTGCGAGAAGTTATGCTGTTTGAATTGACAGTAGGCCCAATCGTACCAAGCCAGCGAATACATTTCGCTCCGCTTGTCCTTGCTGGAAGAAAGATATGCCGAATAATTCCGGGCAGCGATGTCGTATTGTTCCCGACGATATTGGCACTCGGCGAGCCAAAACGCAGCCTTACCCCGTATATCGGTATCATAGTTTCCCACAGCGATCGCCCGGCTAAACAAACTTTCGGCATCGGCGATACGGGCATTGGTGAAAGCCTCCGTCCCCAACTGGAAAAGAATGCGCTGCTTGGCGGCGAGTATTTTCCCGTCGGGCTTCCGTATTTTATCGATAGACGCCAGTGCCGACCGATAATTACGGGTCGTCATGTAAACTTCTACCAAATAGTCGTTAATCTTGTCGGCATAGCGAGAACCGGGAAACTCGTTCAAGAAACGTTCGAACACACCCACCGAGTTATCGAAAGGCGAAGCCGTGCGATCATACAGGCAGAGCGCATAGTTGTAAAGCGCCGTTTCCCGAACCTGACGGTCGTAATTCCCTTGTGAAGCCATCTCGAACGCCATGCGGGCATTATTTTTATCTCCCGCTCGCAAATAGGCTTGCCCGATATAAAGATAAGCATTTTGAGAAAGAGCATCGTCCACGCCGGTCACACGCCCCAAATAATCGATCGCCTCGCTATCTTCTCCCCGGCGATAGGCCATGACACCCATGACATAAAGAGAAGAGCGTTCGGGTTTGCGACATCGTTGCAAATACCTTTCCAAATATTCCGTCGCCGCTTTATCGTCTCCTTCTTGATAAGCGCTTTCGCCGAGCAACCGAAGAAGCTCGGTGTATAAGTCGGCATCAGAAGACGGACGGGACAACAACGCTTTACCCTCGGACAATACCTGTGCGAAACGTTTTTGCCCGAAATAAATCTGCAACATGTGCAGCCGTGCGGCATATCCGAAACTCCTGTCGTCCGCCACTTTCGAAAATCCGCTTAAAGCGGCTCTATCGTCTCCCTCGTTCATCTGTATATACGAAAGGTAGAACGTGGCTCCTGTCCGAAATCTCTCTTTCCCGATTAGAAGCTGAAACAGCGGTTTCGCCGCATCGGGATTACCGGTCTTCAACAAAGAACATGCCGTGCGATATCCCCACCGGTCCTCCTCGTCGCCGGTCAACAGACTCACATTTACCGTCTGATAGGTTTTCAAGGCTTTTGCATAATCTTGGCTGTCGTAATAATAATCGGCCAATGCCAACCGAGCCTGCAAAGTATGTTTAGAATCCGGATAATTTCGCAAAAAATCCGTTAACCGCCGTACAGCCTGCGGCGAATAATTGCGGGCTTCCGAAAGAGCGATATACCAGTCGGCCGTTTCCCGCTGCTCAGGCGACAAATCGCCTTCACAAGCCTCTTTCATCACATCGGCACAACCCGCGTAGTTCTTCTCTTGAAAGAGAAAGATTCCCCTATCTATCAAAGCCCTGTCATCGTTATAAGCCGGGATTCCCGGCTTGGCGGCCAAAAGCTGTCCGGTGCATACGATTCCACAAAGTATAACTATCGCCCGTTTCATGAACATCTTTATTTTGTATTAAGTTCCGAACTATCCACCCATTTAAATAATTTATCCGACGGTCGTATCTTCTCATCGATACGCATCGAGAACCGCTCTCCTTTTACCGTCTTTTGTACCGGTTTCAAATCGACTCGTATCTCTTCCACCTTGCGGATAAGCGCACCGGTCGTCGGGCCGGTGACGAGTATCTCGTCTCCCACGCTCAACGAACCGCTCTCCATGAGAAATTCGGCCACACCGAGGTTGGAAAAATACTTCACACCCTTGCCTATATATATCTTTCGTTTCGTGGCTCCCGAGCCATAATTATGAGTCCATTCGCCCAAGCGCTGACCTAAATAATATCCGTTCCAGAACCCTCGATTAAAGACGGTAGCGAGTCGTTCGTCCCACAGTGCAATCTTCTCGTCGGTAAAGTCGTCGTTCAAATAAGACTCGATGGCCTCGTTGTAACACGAAACGACCGTACGCACATATTCCGGTCCCCTTGCGCGACCCTCGATTTTAAATACCCGCACCCCCGAATCGATCAGTTTGTTCAGGAAATGTATCGTTTTCAAGTCCTTCGGCGACATGATGTAAGCGTTGTCCACTTCCAACTCGTTACCGGTCTCCTTGTCTTTCACTTCGTATGAACGGCGGCAAATCTGCATACAAGCCCCCCGATTCGCCGAAGCATTCATTTCGTGAAGGCTCAAATAACATTTGCCGGACACAGCCATGCACAATGCCCCGTGACAGAACATCTCTATACGTACCGGTTCTCCGCCCGGCCCCACGATACGATCCCGCAAAATAGCTTCGTGAATACGGGTTACCTGTTCCATATTCAACTCCCGGGCCAGCACCACCACATCGGCAAAACGGGCATAGAATCGCAACGCCTCGGTATTGGAAATATTCAGCTGGGTCGACAAATGCACCTCTACCCCTATCTCGCGGGCATAGGTCATAGCCGCCACATCGCTGGCGATAATAGCCGAGAGCCCGGCCTCCTTCGCCGCATCGATAATACGATGTAACAGAGGTATATCTTCGTCGTAGATAACGGTATTGACCGTCAGATAACTCTTTATGTGATGCTCGTTACAAATACGCACGATCTCGTGTAAATCGTCTATCGTAAAATTATTCGACGAACGGGCTCGCATATTCAGCCCCTCGATACCGAAGTACACCGAATCGGCCCCTCCCTGTATAGCCGCCGTCAAAGAATCGTACGAACCCACCGGCGCCATAATTTCAAAATCGCTTCTCTTCATCATAAACAAACCGTTCTATTTCCCGGTGATTATTTTTCGTATTTCGTTCAGTTTATTCAATGCTTCTACCGGTGTAAGGTTATTGATATCGACCTGTAAAATTTCGTCCCGAACCTGTGAAAGCACAGGATCGTCCAGTTGGAAAAAACTCAACTGCATGCCGCCTCTCGACGAAGCGATTTCGGCGGTAGGCTTGGCGATACCGTTCTGGCGGTTCTCCGACTCCAACTGTTTCAAAATCTGGTTGGCCCGCTTGACGATGCTCTGGGGCATACCGGCCAGCTTCGCCACATGGATACCGAAACTGTGCTCACTCCCGCCGCGTACCAATTTCCGCAAGAATATCACCTTGTTGTCGACCTCTTTTACCGAAACGTTATAATTGACAATGCGTTTATAAGTACGTTCCATTTCGTTCAGCTCGTGATAATGGGTAGCGAACAATGTTTTGGCACGAGCTTTGGGGTGTTCGTGTATGTGCTCGACAATAGCCCACGCGATAGATATACCGTCGTAAGTACTCGTTCCCCGTCCCAACTCGTCGAACAGAACCAAACTCCGCTCCGACAGATTGTTGAGAATATCGGCTGCCTCGGTCATCTCGACCATAAAGGTAGATTCGCCGAGCGAGATATTGTCCGATGCCCCTACACGAGTGAAAATCTTGTCCACAATCCCTATCTTAGCGGCCTCGGCCGGAACGAAACTTCCTATCTGAGCCATCAGAACAATCAAAGCGGTCTGGCGCAACAACGCCGATTTACCGGCCATGTTGGGTCCCGTTATCATCATGATTTGCTGCTTGTCGTTGTCGAGCTCGACACTGTTGCTGATGTAGGGTTCGCCCGGTGGCAACTGTTTCTCGATAACCGGGTGACGTCCTTCCTTGATGTCGATAACCAGCGAATCGTTTACTTCGGGACGAATATACCGGTTTTCCACGGCCGACTTCACGAACGACAACAAGCAGTCGAGCCGCGCAATGAGATTGGAATCGAGTTGTATGGCAGGAATATACTCCGTCAATGCAAGAATCAAATCATTGAACAACTGCGTTTCCAATGAAAGAATCTTCTCTTCTGCCCCCAAAATCTTCTCCTCGTATTCTTTCAACTCTTGGGTGATATAACGCTCTGCGCTCACCAACGTCTGCTTTCTGATCCAATCGGAAGGAACCTTGTCCTTGTGAGTATTGCGCACTTCGATGTAATACCCGAATACGTTGTTATACCCGATTTTCAAGCTGGGAATACCCGTTTTCTCACTCTCGCGCTGCTGCACGTGCAACAAATAGTCTTTCCCCGAATAGGAAATTTCTCGCAACTCGTCGAGTTCGTCGTTCACCCCCTTGCGGATAATTCCTCCCCGATTCACCAAATTGGGCGCATCGGGATTAATTTCATGCTCGATTCGGTCCCTGATGATCGTACAGCAATTCAGTTGCTCCCCGATACGTTGCAATACAGGTTCATCGCTCTGCTCGCAAACAGCCTTGATAGGCTCTATCGCCGACAATGCCACCTTCAACTGAACCACCTCGCGAGGCGAAATACGCCCCACCGCTACTTTCGAAATGAGGCGTTCCATATCGCCTATCGTATCGAGTTGCGGATCGATAACCTCCCTAACTTCGGGGTGACGGAAAAAGAACTCCACTCCGTTCAACCGATCCTCGATAGGCTTCACATCTTTCAACGGAAAGACAACCCACCGTTTGAGCATACGTGCCCCCATCGGGGTGACAGTCCGGTCTATCACGTCGAGCAGGCTCTTTCCCCCTTCGTTCATCGGAGAAAGCAATTCGAGACTCCGCACCGTGAATTTATCCAATCGCACATACCGCTCCTCCTCGATACGAGACAGCGATGTAATGTGCGAAATCTGCGTATGCTGCGTAATATCCAAATAATGAAGCAGAGACCCCGCGGCGATAATGGCGTTGGGCATATTGTGAATTCCGAAACCTTTGAGATTTTTCGTCTCGAAGTGACGTAATAAGCGATCCGAAGCGGCATCCTCGGTATAAACCCAATCGTCCAACTCGAAAGTAAAAAAACGGGAACCGAAATGCTCCTCGAACAATTTCCGTTTCGTGCGTTCGAACAGCACCTCTTTCGGAGAGAAATTGCCCAACAACTTGTCCACATAGTCGAAATCTCCCTCGGCGGTCAAGAACTCACCCGTCGATATATCGAGAAAAGCCACACCCACTTTGTTACCTTTCCCGAAATGAACACCCGCCAAGAAATTATTCTCTCGGTGATCGAGAATATTGTCGTTAATCGACACACCCGGTGTTACCAATTCCGTAATGCCGCGCTTGACCAATTTTTTTGTCAGTTTCGGGTCTTCCAGCTGTTCGCAAATAGCCACCCGTTTTCCGGCACGCACCAATTTGGGAAGGTAAGTATCGAGAGCATGATGGGGAAAACCGGCCAACTCCACATACTGGGCGGCTCCATTTGCCCGGCGAGTCAATGTAATCCCCAATATTTCCGATGCCACCAAAGCATCGTCCGAAAACGTTTCATAAAAGTCTCCCACCCTGAAAAGCAATATCGCATCGGGATGCTTGGCTTTCATCTCGATATACTGTTTCATCAGCGGAGTTTCGACAATTTCCTTGGCCACGATATATTTCTTTTATATTCGTATGAATAATCCTGTTTAAGAGAAACAAAGATAACATTTTCGACCGGAATTGTGAAATTAAAAAAATGTAAGAAACCGTTTTTATTTTTTTTCTATTCCCCTCTTCATCGCTGCCACTCCCCGTTTCCTCCTCTCCCCTGCGTTTCGAAAAACAAAAAGTCAGCTCTTAAAACGACGAGTAAGATTTATGCTTCTCTATTGAAACAGCCCTCCCGCCAGACCTTGTAACATTCGAAACATTTCGCTCCTCCCCTTGCCGTGTCCCATAGCATTACGGGGTGTTTTACAACGCAAAATATAGGGGAGGTGGCACGTAGGGACGGAGGGGGTTAAAGAAATACCAGCAATAAGAGCAACAGAGGCAAGGCTCCTCTCCCCCGCTCATCGTAGATGAGATGGGACGAATACTCACAGGACAGAAGGACTGAAAAAACAGTAGAGCGATACCATCGAAAGATTCCTACACTCCTCCCCTGCGTTTTGTTGACAAACAAAATATAGGGGAGGTGGCCGTAGGACGGAGGGGTTAAAGAAATACCAGCAAGAGCAGAGGCAGGGCTCCTCCCCCTGCTCATCGTAAATAAGATGGGACGAATGCCCACAGGACAGAAGGATTGAAAAAACAGTAGAGCGATGCCATCGAAAGATTCCTATACTCCTCCCCTTGCCGTGTCCCGTAGCATTACGGGGTGTTTTGCAACACAAAATATAGCGTAGGACGGAGGAGTTAAAGAAATACCAGCAGTAAAAGCAACAGAGACAAGACTTCTCCCCCCCCTGCTCATCGTAGATGAGATGGAACGAGTTCACCACCGACAAACTATACTTTCAGGAAAATATTTTTCCGATACAGAAAATAAAGGAAGAACCAGCAACAAGCGACATATCCTGCACGAAGGACGACCGCACCGGCAGGCTCACCGGCACATTCTCCCACCCATTGGGATATACCTCCGAACAAAAACTTATTCATGTGAGAAAATCCTACCACCTGCTGCGCCAGATAAATCGTTATCGAATTTAGTCCTATCACTCGGAAAAAGAGAGTCCACGATTTCCACCCTTTCACATCGACGATATAATAGAACAAAGCGAACAACAAGAACGAAAGTCCTCCCACGAAACAGGTAAACGAACTGCTCCAAAGCATTTTGTTAATCGGGAATACGGTATTCCAAACCAGCCCTATGGCGACCAACACAACCCCGATTCCCGACAACAGCAAACTCTTTCTCTCTCCGCTTCCCAAGCGGGTGGAACGGACGATTTCCCCCGCATAAATTCCCAATAATGCCGTGACTATCGCCGGAAGCGTGCTCAGTAAACCCTCCGGGTCGAAATTACCGTATATCAATTTCCCCGGCAAACAATGCCGATCGATATATCCGACCAGATTCCCTTCGATAGAAAGAGGGGAAGCCCCCGCAGCATCGGGAGCCGGCACAAAAGCCAACAGCAACCAATAACCCACCAAGATAAAGACAATCAAACCATATTGTACCGACTTTTTCAAACTCATGTAAATGAAAGCCCCGAACATCCACGCCAGCCCGATACGCCCCAAAACGCTTGCCAAACGCACATCGGGGAAATTCAACTGTAAGAATCCGTTATACAAGAATCCCAGCAAAACGAGGGTGACACCCCGGCGGAGAACCCTCAGGTAAATGTGTTTGTCGCTCGATCCGCTCCCCCTTTGCTTGGCCAATGAAAACGGGAAAGATATACCTGCGATAAACAAGAACAGAGGGAATATCATATCGTGTTGGGTAAACCCGTCCCACGGGACGTGCCGCATGTGCCCCGCTATGACATCGCCCACCGCCGTCGGGTGCAAGGCATTCAAGGCGACTACCAACGGGGCGAAACCCATAATAAAAAGCATATCGAATCCCCGAAGGGTATCCAATGACAACAAACGTGTGTTTTTCTTTGTTTCCATATCCGAATTCTATTTTTCTGTATAGTATACAAGCGACTCGGCTCGTTTATCCAATGATGCGTTATACTCCCTAATCCGCACCCGCAGCGATCCCGACCGAATGTATGTCTCTGCCTATTTCGACAACAGCTTTTTTATCCGTTCCACATCGTCTTCCCGTTCCGGGGGAATAATTCCCCGTTGATAGAAATCTTCGAAATCCGAGAGAAAGTCCTCTTTTAGCTCTTCCTTGTATCGCAGGTATATCTCTTCCGCCTCGGCATATCGACCTTGAAAAAGAAGGGATGCCGCAAGATTTGTATAAATGGTATGATGAGTAGAATCATATTTTGCTCCCTCACGGGCATACCGTTCAGCTTCTTCAAAATTACCCTGAGCGAGAAATAAGAATGAAAGGTTATTGCATGCTCGTACTAAATACGGCTCGTACACTTGTGGATCCGCTACCGTGAGCCGTTGATAAACCTTCAAGGCAGAGAGATACATCTCCCCACTCTCCTCATAACGTTGGATATTGTAATACAAACAACCTAAGTTATACTGAGTATCTGCCAAATCCGGCTCGTAGACCTGTGGATTCGCCACTGCAAGTCGTCGTCGGATTTCCATGGCGGAAAGATACATCTTCTCGCTCTCCTCATAACGTCGGGTATCGCTGTACAAACAGCCTAAGTTATATTGTGTCCTTGCCAAGCCCGGCTCGTAAACCTGTGGATTAGCCACAGCAAGTCGTCGTCGAATCTCCATGGCAGAGAGATACATCTCCTCGCTTTCCTCATAACGCCGGGTATCGCTGTACAAAATACCTAAATCATTTTGAGTCTCCGCCAAATCCGGCTCGTAGACTTGTGGATTCGCCGCTGCGAGTCGTCTATAAATCTCCACGGCGGAGAGGTGCATCTTCTCGCTATCCTCATAACGTTGGATATCGCTGTACAAAAGACCTAAATTATTTTGAACCATTGCCAAATCCGGTTCGTAAACCTGTGGATTCGCTACGGATAACCGTTGATAAATCTCCACGGCGGAGAGATACATCTCTTCGCTCTCCCCATAACGTTGAGTATCTCTATACAAATTACCTAAGTTATTTCGAGTCCTCGCCAAATCCGGCTCGTAGGCCTGTGGATTAGCCACCGTAAGCTCTCGAAAAATCTCCATGGCGGAGAGATACATCTCTTCGCTCTCCCCATAACGTTGGGTATCGCTGTACAAA
>OGQY01001328.1_pt1 | contig 16919 bp, 10 predicted proteins | sample 1553361 | NCBI WGS metagenome assembly OGQY01 (sample SAMEA2579963, study PRJEB22360) | human gut metagenome | reverse complement strand
TATTATTTTTATTCATTCTTTCAGTCGCTGCAAATATACGGTATTCAAGTTTCAAATTAAAAGTTTGCGGGTGCATATTTGTATAAATTGTTATTTATGGAATTATTTCCGCATATTCATTCTATATAGGTAGTGGCGTAAATACGTGTTTTAAGTGAAAAAATGGAGTTTATGGGGTGAAAATGAAGATTTGTATATGACAGAATGAAATTGTTTTCTTCTTTTTGCTGACTAAATGATCTTTTGTATAATGCCACACTATTACAAGCCAAATGCCACACTTTAGCTTCCGCAATGCCATTCATTTGAGCCATCGAAGTGTGGCGTTTGAATTGTTGAGGTGTGGCATTGGGGGAGTTAAAGTGGGGCATTGGTACAGATTGGAAAAGTAATGAACTAAATGCCGATAATAATTTAGGCGCGGATTACACGGATTAATGGCTGCGCTATCACACTATATTACAGGAGAAGAATCCGTGTAATCCGCGTAATCCGCGCCTAAAATTATATTCATAACCGAAAATAAAGAAATAAATTTAACTACCGATCTGCATTACTTCTTTTTCAATATCTCCTGCAATAATACAGGTTCGTTGGTGGTGATGAAATCCACTCCCTGGCTGATGAGCCATTCCATATCTTTGGCATCATTTACTGTCCAGGCGTTAACCTTCATGCCAAGGTCGTGACATTCTTTGATCCACTCGGGATGTTTTTTGAAGACGGAGAAATGGTAATCAGGACCGGCACAACCCATGTCTTTCAGTTCCTGCGGATTGAGGTCACCTTCCAGATAATATACGGGAGTACCTTTAGGAGCCAGGCGAATGAATTCTTTGGTCGCATGGCGTGAGAAAGTGATGTATTCGGTACGCTTTTCCAGTCCCATATCCTTAATCATTTTCACAATTTGCTCTACGGCGAGCGTTTCCCGTTCGGGAGTCTTGTGTGCTTTGAGTTCCAGGATAAGGCGGGTTTTCAATCCTTTGGCTTTATCGAGGTATTGCTGAAGGGTAGGGAGGTTCTCGCCGTTGTCGAGGGTGATAGAGGTACATTCTTTCTCGGTGGATGTTTCCATGCGGACACCTTTGAATACACCGTCGTGGTCTACGATAAGTTTGTTGTCGGCAGTGAGCCAGACATCGAACTCGGAGCCGTAGCAATGGATGGAGTCAGCTTTCACTAGGGCGGCAATACTATTCTGGGCAGAACCGTCGGTCTTCCAGAAACCACGGTGGGCGATGACTTGGGTGTTTTGGGCTTGTAGGATGCCGCATGCGGCAAGAGACATAGCGGAGGCAAATAAAAGTTTTTTCAGTTTCATAGTTCCTTATTGATAATTCTGCCGCAAGGTACAAAATATGTCTGAAAAGTGATGTTTCATTTATGTTATTAATGCGAATCAGGAGATAAAGGTGTTATCTCCTTTACCTCCTATTACCTGCGTATACGGCGTCTGCGTCTGTGGTGACGTTTCTTCTGCTTATAAATGCTGATCCGTTTCCAGACAATCCACACAAACAGTATTCCGAAGACTGCAAAGATGAGAAGTACGATACCCGTATTCAGATTATCACCTTTGACGCGGCTCCACATTTCGAGAACAAGCTCTGTGCGGTCACCGAAATCACGGATCATGGCGCAACGCTCCACGACTTTACGGTCAGGGTATTGTATCGGATTGATCTGAACGCTGTCTGCACCTGGACCGAAGAAATAACTGAGGTCGGAGAACTGTTCAAGAGTCGTGTCGATCTTTGCCTCCATAATCTCGGGTGTTGCTACGGCACTGACGTAGCCGATGGCATCCATATTGCGCAGAGCAATATCCGGCTGGCAAAGATAATTGATGAAGTAGCTGGCAGCTTTTACGTTACGGGCATACTTGGGGATGGCCCAGCCATCGTACCAAATGTTGCTGCCTTCACGAGGAACTACATAGTCCAGGTCCACACCTACGGCTTCCGCTTCGTCAATGGCCCAGACGGCGTCGCCACTCCAGGTAAGGTTGAGCCATGCTTTGTTTTTCGTCATCATTTCTTTGCCGAAGTCGGCTTCCCACCCGGCAATGTTGGGTTTCAGATCTTTCAGATATTGCTCTGCAAGGGTAATGGCTTCAGGGGAATTGTCGTTCATCAGTTGCTCCACGGTGATGGTGCTGTCGGCAAGTTGCCGGGCATGGGCATAGATGATGGCAGTGCCGTAGGCATCGCGGTAACTGTCTTTCATCAGAATCTTACCACGGTTGACGGCATCCCAAAGGCATCCCCAAGAGCTGACTTCTTCAAGGGTCTTGAACTTCTTGTTATAGAGTATTCCGGCGGTACCCCACATGTAGGGAACAACGTAATCATTGGTGTGGCGACCGGGCTGGCTGATCTTCTCCAACTCTTTCTGAATATACGGGGAGATGTTGGGGATATAGTCCGGAGTCTTCCCAAAATTGCGGTTGATAGGGAGGAGGAGATCTTTCTTCAACATTCGTTCGATGATGTATTCCGATGGGCATACAAGGTCGAAATCTTCCTGTCCGCGCTCTATCTTAGTGAGCATGATTTCGTTGATATCGAATACCTGGTAGATGATGCGGATATCTTCGCCTGTCTGCTCTTTGTACCAGGCAGGAAATTCGGCGAGGACTTCTTCGTCGATGTAATCTGCCCAGTTGTATACTTTCAGTACATGGCTGCGCTTCTCACTGGAACTGGTACAGGAGGCAAGGAGAAGAATGCAGAGAAGGAGGGGTATGTATTTCTTCATTGTTTATAGGGTTATATTAGTGATTAGCGTTTAGTGATAAGTGATTAGTGCCATGCGGAATGATAGCGCAGCCTACTAATCACTTATCACTAAACGTTAATCACTATTCTTGTTTCTTTCTGCTCTCTTATTAATCACAATCAGCAATACTAACACCGTTACAAAAATGATTGTTGACAGTGGGCGCAGTTCAGGAGTCAATCCACCCTTACGTGCGTCCGCATAGATGTATGTCGACAATGTTTCCAATCCTTCATTTCCGATAGTGAAGATCGTTACTGCGAAGTCATCGATGGAAAGCGTGAAAGCGAGGATGAAACCGCTGATCATTCCCGGCAGAATTTCCGGGAAGATGACTTTGCGAAGCGCCTGGAAAGGAGTAGCTCCGAGGTCGAGAGCTGCTTCGTAGACATTCTGATTCATTTTCTTCAGACGGGGCATCACGCTAAGTACCACATAAGGGGTACAAAAAGTGATGTGTGCCAATACCACCGTAGTAAATCCCTGCGAAATGCCAAAGCTGACAAACAGCAGGAACAGGGATACACCCGTAATGATATCCGCATTCATCATCGGAATAGCATTGGTGAAATTCATCACCTGACGTGCTCGGGAGCGCAAGTTAAAGATGCCGATAGCTGCCAGGCTTCCCAGCAGGGTAGAGGCTGTGGCGGCAATTGTAGCAATGGCGAATGTGTTCCAGATGGCATTCATCAGTGAGTGGTGCATGCCGCCTGTAAATAGTGAACTGTATAGTTTGGTAGAGAATCCTGTCCAGTTACCCAGTACCTTGGCCTCAGTGAAAGAGAAGATCATAATAATCAGGATGGGCGAATAGAGCAGGGCAAGCAGAAACCAAAGATAGCCTTTCGCCAGAATACGTGTCATCATATCACACCTCCGCTTTCATTTTGTGCACTGTCGTCCTCGTTGGTAAAGAGGGCGGTGACGCCAATCAGCAACAGCATGATGAGCGACAAGGCAGCGCCATAGTTCCACATTCCGTTATATATATTCTCTTGTACGGTAGTACCGAACAGCTTGATGTTGTTCATCGTCAGCAACTCGGCAATGGCAAAGGTGGAAACCGTGGGCATGAAAACCATCACCACACCACTCATGATGCCGGGCATCGAAAGGGGGAGGATCACTTTACCGAATACCTGTACAGGCGTAGCTCCCAGGTCTTGGGCTGCTTCTATCAGACTGCCATCCATCTTCTGCAATGTATTGTAGATAGGGTATATCATGAACGGCAGGAAGTTGTAGACCATACCGAATACCAAAGCTCCTTCGCCCAACGGCAAGTTGAGGAAATCAAACAATGCCACCGTGGCAAGTGTACGTATCAGGATGTTCACCCACATAGGCAGGATGAACAGTACAACCATGGTCTGGGAAGTGTTGAAGCGCTTCTGACTGAGAATATAAGCAGCCGGATAACCGAGCAGGAGGCATACCAGAGTCGTGATGACAGCTATTCCGATAGAGTAGACGAATGTGTTGATAGATTCGGGATGCATCATGAATTTGCGGAAGTTGGCAAACGTGAATGCGCCTTCAGCATCGGTGAAGGCATAAACCACAATGAGCAACAGAGGCATCACAACGAAGATGATGAGAAACAATGCGTAGGGAACTGTCCAGTTCCGGCGGCGCATGAAGAAACGGGATATATTACTGAGCACTTCCTTTCTTATTAGCAGATTCGACAATAGGGATAGAACCGGTGGTCTGTGCCGGTGCAACAATTCGTATATTTTCGGGTGCGATGGTGATGCCGACACGGTCACCGTCATCCCAGACGTCAGTGGTGTCTACAAAGATATCCTCGTCCCAATCGGTAAACACGGTGAGATGATAATGGTTTCCTTTATAAAGGATGAATTTCACTTCGCCCGTCAGATGGCCGTCTTCTTCGTTATCTTCGAGGATGACGTTCCGGAAATCTATTTCTACGAGGACGGAACTGCCCGGTTCGATGTCCTGCACTTCGGCACACTCAAAGGTGTAACCGAGGAATTCGACGTGTGTGGCGTCTATGAGCTTGCCTTCGAAGGTGTTGCAGGTGCGTTCTTTCTTCATTACGTGAATGTCGAAAGGTTTCACGAGCAGACCGACTTCCCGTCCGGCTTCGAAACTGTGATAATCCTGCACCATGAATTCGTAGCCCTCGTTAGTCTGTACCATCATTTCGTAATGCACGCCTTTGAAGATGCAGGAGGTGACAGTACCCATCAGTTGGGCAGCGGCAGAAGGTTCGAATATATAGATGTCTTCGGGACGGATGACTACATCGACGGGAGTGTTTTCGCCAAAGCCCTTGTCGACACATTCAAATTCGTGTCCGGCAAAGGATACGGCTTTGTCCTGAAGCATGAGGCCGTTCAGGATGTTACTTTCTCCGATGAAATCGGCAACGAAAGAGTTGATGGGTTCGTTGTAGATGTCTGTCGGCGTACCTATCTGCTGGATGCGGCCTTCGCTCATCACGACGATGGTGTCGCTCAGAGTAAGGGCTTCTTCCTGGTCGTGGGTGACGTAGACGAAGGTGATTCCAAGCTTCTGGTGCATCTCTTTCAACTCCATCTGCATGTCTTTACGCATTTTGAGGTCGAGGGCGGCAAGGGGCTCATCCAGTAACAGCACTTCGGGTTCGTTGACGATGGCACGGGCGATGGCAACACGTTGTTGCTGTCCGCCGGAGAGGGAGTCGACGTCACGGTCTTCGTAATCCGTCATACCTACCATGCGAAGGGCTTGTTTCACCTTCTTGCCAATGGTGGCTTCGGGCATCTTTTTGAGCTTCAGTCCGAAAGCGATGTTGTTGTACACGTTGAGGTGGGGGAAAAGGGCATACTTCTGAAAGACGGTATTCACCGGACGTTGGTGTGGCGGTGTTTGCGTGATGTCTTTTCCGGCGATGGTGATGATACCTTCCGAGGCGGTCTGGAAACCGGCTATCAGGCGCAACAACGTAGTCTTGCCGCAGCCGGAGGGGCCCAATATCGTTACAAATTCGCCCTTACGGACAGAGAGGTTTACATCATTCAGTACGGCTTTGTCTCCGAAGTATTTCGATACGTGCTCTACACCGATGATGCAGTCAGACTTTTGCATAAGCGTTATTAAGTGTTTAACCTAAAACTAATAGAACGAATCCTGCCTTTCTAAAAAAAGCGGGTACAAAGGTAGGGAATAAATTGGGAAAATGAAAGTGCTGCCTTCGATTTGCATTATCTTTGAAGAAGATAAGCTGCACCTCGGCATAAAAAATGAACTCGTTCATTTTTTACTGTTCTCGGTTTACATTATCTTTGTAGCATTAATGAATACTATTATAGTAGAAGGAGGCAAGGACATGGGTAACAGAATATATCCTATCGGGATACAAAACTTCGAGAAGATTCGTAAAGAAGGATACGTTTATGTGGATAAAACTGCATTGATGTATAAGTTGGTGAAAAGTGGCAGTTACTTTTTCCTTTCCCGCCCCCGCCGTTTTGGGAAGAGTTTGCTGATTTCCACGCTCGAAGCCTATTTTGAAGCGAAACGGGACTTGTTTGAAGGCTTGGCGGTGGAAACTTTGGAAAAAGACTGGGTGAAACGCCCCGTGTTCCATCTGGACTTGAATATCGGGAAATATGATACGCCGGACAGTCTGGACAAAATACTGAATGAAACGCTTGATTACTGGGAGTCACTTTACGGAACGCGTTCTGCCGAAACTACCCTTGCCTTGCGCTTTGCAGGAGTTGTGGGACGGGCCTATGAGCAAAGTGGTGAGCGTGTAGCCATTCTCATCGACGAATATGACAAACCCTTGCTCCAAGCTATCGGCAACGAGGAACTGCAACGCGAATTCCGCAACACTCTGAAACCTTTCTATGGCGTACTGAAAACCATGGACGGCTGCATCAAGTTTGCCTTGCTGACGGGAGTGACCAAGTTTGGCAAAGTCAGTGTGTTCAGTGACCTGAACAATCTGAATGACATCTCCATGGACGAGCCGTTTATTTCCATCTGTGGAATCACTGAAAAGGAGATACATCTTAATTTTGAAGAAGACCTGCACGAATTGGCAGCCGCGCAGAAAATGACGTATCAGGAAGTGTGCAATGAACTGAAAGCGTGCTATGACGGTTATCACTTTACAGAAAACACGGACGGCATCTACAATCCTTTCAGTTTGCTGAATACATTCTTTAAGATGAAATTCGGCAACTATTGGTTTGAAACCGGAACGCCTACTTACCTTGTGGAGTTGCTGAGACGCAATCATTACAATTTGGAGCGCATGGCACATGAAGAAACGAATGCTGATGTACTGAACTGTATTTATGGCGACAACGAACCCATACCGGTTATTTTCCAAAGCGGTTATCTCACGATAAAGGGATATGATAAGGAATTCGGTCTATACCGTCTCGGTTTCCCTAACCGGGAAGTGGAAGAGGGCTTTATCAGATTTCTGATGCCGTTTTATACCCGCTTCAATCAGTTAGAAGCACCGTTTGAGATACAAAGATTTGTTCGTGAGATACGTTCCGGCCAACCTAACGCTTTCTTTAAGAGGCTGCAAAGCTTTTTTGCCGACACACCTTATGAATTGGTGAAAGACTTGGAATTACATTACCAAAATGTGCTGTTTATCGTCTTCAAGCTGGTGGGTTTCTACACACAGGCGGAGTATCACACTTCGGAAGGGAGGGTGGATCTGGTAGTGAAGACTGCCGATTACATTTACGTCATGGAATTCAAACTAGAAGGTACTGCAGAAGAAGCTTTGCAGCAAATAGAAGAAAAACAGTATGCTCTTCCTTTTGAGGCAGACCCGAGGAAATTATTCAAAATAGGTGTGAACTTCAGTAATAAAACAAGGAATATAGAGAAGTGGGTTATTGAATGACAGATTTGTGTAATTCGCGTTCTTTTATTCCGTTTTGACACTATCTTATGCGGATTGGAGTAGAGAGTCCTTTTATATTTCATCTTTGTTGTGTGTTAAGTTAACGTAAGTTCCTAATTTCTAATTCTCAAAATTAGAAAAATGGTATTGGACAAAAACAAAATGGAAGAATTAAAAAATAAAAAAAAAGAAAAGTCGGAAAAACCGGCCCGAATACTTGACTTCGCCTTTCGGATGTCGTATCTTTGCAGGGTAGTTGATAATAGAGAATTCATACGACTTGTTTTCTAAGATAATAACAGACAAAAAATAAGAAAGGCGGTAATTTCAATAGGAAGTTATCGCCTTTTTTGTTGATATTTATCAAATTTAGGCCTAAAAGAGGCTTTTTACGTTTTTAATAAACGTTGATCATGTTCTTAAAAAACATTCCCGTTATTCTTTAAAAACGAATAACAAGAAGCTTAATAAAGCAGAGAAATGCCTGTTTTTTGTCTATATTTGAGACTGTGATAAGAATGCTCAGCATTCTATTGATGGATCTCGCTTGGTAAATTGTTTACACAGTAGACTCTGCTTATAACAGGCTTTATCAGCCCACGTTCCCGGCTGCCTCGTGCACATCTGCCACCGCCCGTCCGCTCGGATCATTTTTCCCTTGCAATGTGGCATCCCAGGCAAGTGCTTCAGCAGTAGAGCAAGCCACGCTCGGCACACTGGGCACGCTTCGGGCAGCCGACTGACTGGGGAAGTGCTCTTCGAAAATGCTACGATAGTAATATTCCTCCTTATTCTGTGGCGGATTGATGGGAAACCGTTCGGCGGCATGTTCCATCTGATGGTCGGTGACGGCGGCCGAAGTAATGGCTTTCAATGTATCAATCCAATTGTAACCGACGCCATCGGAAAATTGCTCTTTTTGCCGCCAGGCAACACTCTGAGGCAGCATATCTTGAAAAGCTTCGCGCACAATGCGTTTCTCCACTTCTTTGCCCGGACACATCTTGACGGCAGGGCTGAGGTTCATTGCCACATCCAGGAACTCTTTATCGAGGAAGGGAACACGACCTTCCACACCCCAGGCAGAAAGGCTCTTATTGGCACGCAGACAGTCGTACAGGTGCAGCTTGGAGAGCTTACGGATCGTTTCTTCGTGGAAAGCCTGCGGTGTGGGGGCTTTGTGGAAGTATAGATAACCACCGAAAACCTCATCGGCACCTTCGCCACTAAGCACCATTTTGATGCCCATAGACTTGATGACACGTGCCAACAGGTACATCGGTGTGGAAGCACGAACAGTGGTAACGTCGTATGTTTCGATAAAGTAGATGACATCACGCAAGGCATCGAGCCCTTCCTGAATGGTATAATTGATTTCATGGTGAACAGTGCCGATATATTCCGCCACTTCACGGGCTTTAATCAAGTCCGGTGCACCGCGCAGGCCGACGGCGAAGGAGTGGAGTTGAGGCCACCAGGCTTCGCTCTGGTTGTTGGTTTCAATGCGCTTGCGGGCATATTTCTTGGCAATGGCGGAGATGACGGAAGAGTCGAGGCCACCACTGAGCAGAACACCGTAAGGAACATCGGACATTAACTGGCGTTGCACGGCAGCTTCAAGGGCGAGTTTTACACTGTTGATTTCTGGTTGGGTAGCCCGGCGGGCGGTGGTGTCATTGGCTTTGACGGCGGCATAATCGGTCCAGGGGCGTTGATACCAACGATGCATTTTCCCTTCACGTCCCCAGAAGTAATGTCCGGGCAGAAAAGGCTCGTAGGTGTCACAGAAACCTTCGAGAGCTTTCAGTTCGCTACCGACGTAGATATGTCCCTGATCGTCACGACCGATATAAAGAGGGATTACCCCGATAGGGTCACGGGCAATCAGATAATCGTCTGCTTCCTCATCGTAAAGGGCAAAGGCGAAGATACCGTTCAATTCTTCGAGGAAATGAATGCCTTTATCCTTATATAATGCGAGAATGACTTCACAGTCCGATCCTGTACGGAAAGCATATTTGCTGGCATAGCGGGAACGGATTTCCCGATGATTATAGATCTCACCGTTGACGGCAAGGATTTGCTTGCCATCCGGAGAATACAATGGTTGTCCGCCACTTTCCGGATCGACGATGGAAAGACGTTCGTGAGCCAGGATGGCACTGCCGCCTACATAAATACCACTCCAGTCCGGTCCGCGATGACGGATTTTCTGCGCCATTCGAAGCGCTTTGTTTCTCAATTCCTGGGATTGAGATTTGATATTGAAGATACCTACGATTCCACACATGATATTTAGTGATTAGGGGTTAATGATTAGTGATTAGTTCAGTGATTAGGGTTTAGTGATGAGTGATTAGTAATTAGTAAGCATAGCACAGCCTGCTAATCACTAATCACTTACCACTAATCACTCAAATACTTGTCTATCCGTTCTGCCACTCTCCGTCCGTCCGCCAGTGCATGCACCACAAGGCTGGCACCGCGTGCCGCATCACCTGCTACGAACACATTTTCCGGAAATTCAGGCTGTTCCGGTTTCAGGAAGCCCATGGCCAGAAGCACCATATCGGCGTCTATCACTTCCTTCTTTCCGGTAGGTTTCATGGTAGGGCGTCCTCCATCCTGAGCCGGAATCCATTCCACTTCTTCCACCTCTACACCGCAGACTTTTCCATTCTTGCCAATAAACTGATTGGATGCCAGCGACCAGCGGCGCGTGCAACCTTCTTCGTGACTTGAAGTCGTCTTCAGTACAATGGGCCATTGCGGCCAAGGAGTAGCGTCATTGTGACCTACGGGAGGCTGTGGCATGATTTCAATTTGTGTCACACTCACGGCTCCCTGGCGGATACTCGTACCGATACAGTCTGATCCTGTATCACCGCCACCGATGACGAGAACCCGTTTGCCCTTGGCATTTACCAGACGGTCTTTGGAGAACGTTTCTCCATCGAGGATATGATTTTGCTGGGACAGCATTTCGAGGGCAAGATAAATACCTTTCAGTTCGCGTCCGGGGATATTGAGGTCGCGTGCCTGTGGCGTCCCGGTGCAGATGCAGTAGGCATCAAAGCCCGCGGGGAGTTTCTGTACATCTACCGTTACGCCCATTTCGAACTTGATGCCTTCGGCTTCAAGCACTCCCATCCGGCGGTCGATTACTGCCTTATCGAGTTTAAAATTAGGAATACCATAGCGCAGTAATCCGCCGGGCATGGGTTTGCTGTCAAAAAGAGTCACTTCATAGCCTTTAGCATTCAGCCGGCAGGCAGCGGAGAGTCCCGCAGGACCTGCACCGATGATGGCAACCCGCTTTCCATTACGTTCGGGCTGAATGGGCACGATGTAACCTTCGCGAAAAGCCGCTTCGGCAATAGCCGCCTCGTTTTCACGAATGGTGACAGGCTCATCACACGAAAGCTTCAGTACACATGACTTTTCGCAAAGTGCCGGACAGATGCGTCCGGTAAATTCGGGGAAGTCGTTTGTGGCGGCGAGCACTTCGTATGCTTCGCGCCATTTACCTTTATAAAGTGCATCCTGAAATTCAGGTTGCTTATTGCCCAACGGGCATGCCCAGTGACAGAAGGGTACACCGCAATCCATGCAACGTGATGCTTGGAGTTTACGTTCGTGACTGTTTAAAGTTTGCTCCACCTGACTGAAGTCGGTGATACGTTCGTGGACAGGACGGTATCCCGCTTCCTGTCGTGGTATGTTTAAGAATGCTTTTGGATCTGCCATTTTTAGATTTATGATTTATAATTTATGTTTAGATTTATGATTTCGGGTTTATGATCTCTGCTTAGGCTTATGCTATGGCATGCCCTTATGATACCGTCCGGTAAGTCATAAATCATAAATCTGAAATCATAAATCTCTTAATAATCTCTCTGCATCTCTGCAATCTTCTGTTGCAGTTTCCGCATTTGCTCTTCTTGCAGTACCTTCTTGTACTCGATGGGGACTATCTGGATAAACTCATCCACATATCGGTTCCAGTCATCAAGCATAGTGCGTGCCAGGTTGGAGCCTGTATAGAGGTAGTGCTGACGGATGAGTTCGTGCAACTCCTTACGATAGGATGCTTCTTCAATGAGGCTTAGTTCCACCATTTCCATGTTACAGAAATAATCGAAGTTTCCATCCTTATTCCATACATAAGCTACACCACCCGACATACCGGCTGCGAAGTTGCGCCCTGTTGCCCCGAGGACTACCACACGACCGCCCGTCATGTACTCGCAACAATGATCGCCTACACCCTCTACTACGGCAATGGCACCGGAATTGCGGACAGCAAAACGTTCGCCTACGCGCCCATTGATGTAAACTTCACCACTGGTTGCGCCATAGAGCAAGGTGTTTCCTGCAATCGTATTCTTCTCGGCCTGGAAGTTAGAGCGTACCGGAGGCAATACGGCAATCCGTCCGCCCGAAAGGCCTTTGCCGAGGTAATCGTTCGCTTCACCTTCCAGCTTGAAGTTAACACCCGGTACAAGGAAGGCACCAAAACTTTGTCCTGCAGAACCTTTGAACTTTACGTTCAACGTATGTTCCGGCAGTCCCGCTTCACCGTACTTCGCGGCAATGGTGCCCGAAAGCATGGCTCCGCAAGCACGATCCGTATTGGCAATCGTATATTCCAGTGAGATTTCTTTCTGGTTTTCCAGAGCTTCGGCAGCGGCATGCAGCATTTCAACGTCTTTTACGTGGTCGATGCCGTGTTGCTGGTCGATGGTGTGGCGGATGGCTGCACCATTATCGACGCGTGCCAGTATTTTGTCGAAACTAATTAGGGATTGCTTGGGCGATTCGTTTTCTGACTTGCGGATAATAAGATCCGTGCGTCCGATGATATCATCCATACGTTCCACACCGATTTCGGCGAGATATTCCCGCACTTCCTGCGCCAGGAAAGTGAAGAAGTTCACCAGGTATTCGCTGCGTCCGTGGAAGCGCCGGCGAAGTTCCTCGTTTTGCGTTGCCACACCCACAGGGCAGGTGTTCTGATGGCATTTGCGCATCATGACACAACCCAGTACAATCAAAGCGCTGGTTGCAAAACCGAACTCTTCGGCACCCAGCATCGCCATCAGCACGATGTCGCGACCGGTTTTCAATTGCCCGTCCACTTGCAGCATCACTTGCCCGCGCAGACCGTTCAGTACAAGAGTCTGTTGCGTTTCACTCAGTCCCAGTTCAGGAGAGATACCGGCATAGCGGATACTGGAGGCAGGAGAGGCTCCCGTACCACCTTCCGCACCGGAGATGACGATAAGGTCGGCTTTTGCTTTGGCCACTCCGGCGGCAATGGTTCCTACACCGCTTTCGGCTACCAGCTTCACACTGATTTTGGCATGAGGATTTACATTCTTCAGATCGAAGATCAACTGTGCCAGGTCTTCGATGGAATAAATGTCGTGATGGGGCGGGGGAGAAATCAATGAAATGCCGGGAATGGAATGGCGCGTTTTCGCAATCACCTGGTCTACTTTAAAGCCCGGCAACTGACCGCCTTCACCCGGTTTGGCCCCTTGTGCCACTTTGATTTGTATTTCATCGGCGTTCACCAGATACTCCGTTGTTACGCCGAAACGTCCCGAAGCTACCTGCTTGATGGCGCTACGCAGACTGGTTCCGTCTTCACGGGGCGTGAAGCGTGCGCTGTCTTCGCCTCCCTCACCTGTGTTGCTGCGTCCGTGAATCCGGTTCATGGCAATGGCCATTGCCTCATGCGCTTCTTTGCTGATAGACCCGTAACTCATGGCACCCGTCACAAAGCGGTGCATGATGTTTTCTACCGGTTCAACCTTATCTATAGAAATGGGGGCACGGCGGAAATCCAGGAAGTCACGCAGGAAGATAGGCGCTTCTTTTCTGTCTACCAGACTGGTGAATTCTTTGAACTTCTTATAGCTGCCCAGGCGTGTGGCAAGTTGCAAGGTAGAAATGGTTTCCGGGTTCCAGGCATGTTTTTCTCCGTCTTTACGGAAAGCATACAAACCGTTGTTGGGGAGTAATCCGTCTACCTGTGCGGCAAAGCCTGCATCGTGGAATGCGATTGCATCGTGTGCCACTTCATCCAGCCGAATACCGCCTATTGTGGATCTCAGCCCGCCGAAATAAGCATTGCTGAGCTCTTCACTCAAACCTACGGCTTCGAATATTTTCGCTCCCCGATACGAGCGGATGGTACTGATACCCATCTTACTCATGATCTTGAACAATCCCTTGCAGATGGATTTGATATATTTCTTTTCGGCTGTGGCATAATCCAATTGGATTTCTTTCTTCGCCACCAGCTTGTCGATCACGGCGAATGCCATGTAAGGATTCAGGGCGCTGGCGCCAAATCCCAGTAACAGGGCTGCGTGCATCACCTCGCGTATTTCACCGCTTTCCACGACCAATGCCGTCTGTACGCGTTTTCCTACCGAAATCAGGTGGTGGTGTACTGCGCTTACTGCCAGTAGGGAGGGGATGGCCGCATGAGTGGCATCCACATCACGGTCGCTCAATACAATGTAATTCACCCCTTCGCTGACGGACTCTTCCGCTTGCTTGCAAAGTGCTGTGAGTGCTTCCTGCAATCCGGCACGACCCTTTGCTACTTCAAACAACAAGGGTAGTTTCACCGTTTTGAAACCTTTGTAGCGGATGTTGCAAAGAATATCCAGTTGTGCGTTGCTCAGGATGGGATGGTTGAGGCGTACCATCTTACAATGGCTTTCGCTGGGTGTCAGGATGTTCATGCCCACGGCGCCGATATATTCCGTCAGTGACATTACCAGTTCCTCGCGTATCGGGTCGATAGGCGGATTGGTGACTTGTGCAAACTGTTGTCGGAAGTAATTGTACAGTAGTTGCGGCTTATCCGAAAGCACGGCAAGCGGCGTATCATTCCCCATTGAGTGGATAGGCTCGGCACCCGTGGTACACATCGGGACGATGAGCCGCTCTACATCTTCCTTGGAATAGCCGAAGGTGCGCAGCATCCTCTCGTAATTCTCTACGCTATGGGGGACTTTACGGCCGCTTTTCAGCTCATCCAGTTCGATGCGGTTCGTTGCCAGCCAACTGCGGTAAGGCTTGGCTTCGGCCAGCTGTTTTTTCAATTCTCCGTCGTAGTAGATTTCGCCTTTTTCGGTATCTACCAGTAGTATCTTACCCGGTTGCAGGCGTCCCTTTTCTTTGATGTCTCCCGGTTCGAAATCCATCACGCCTACTTCGCTGGCCACTACCATCATGTCGTTGTGCGTAATCAAATAGCGTGCAGGACGCAATCCGTTACGGTCGAGCATACCGCCCGCAAAACGTCCGTCGCTGAACAGCAAGGCGGCAGGGCCATCCCAGGGTTCCATCAGGATGGAATGGTATTCATAGAATGCTTTCAGATCTTCGCTGATAGGGTTCTTTTCATTGAAAGATTCCGGCACCAGCATGGCCATGGCGTGCGGCAGGCTGAGGCCTGACATAACGAGGAATTCCAAAACATTGTCCAGTGAGGCACTGTCGCTCATCCCCGGCTGAATGAGGGGGCGTATCTCCCTGATGTCGCCCAGGACGGGAGAGGAGAGCACACTTTCACGGGCTTCCATCCAACCCCGGTTGCCGCGGATGGTGTTGATTTCACCGTTGTGAGCCAGGAGGCGGAACGGTTGTGCCAGTCCCCAGGTAGGGAAGGTGTTGGTGCTGAAGCGGGAGTGCACCAGTGCTATGCCGCTGGTGAAGTAGGGGTTTGTCAGATCGGGGAAGTAGCCTCGCAGTTGCAGTGAAGAGAGCATACCTTTGTAGATGATGTTCTTCGTGGATAGGGAGACAACGTAGAAATCTTCGTGCGTGGCAATATCGGATTTGCGTACTTTGTTTTCTATTCTTTTTCTTATGAGATAGAGTTTACGGTCGGCTGTCTCGCTTTCCGTAAATCCGGTGATGAAAATTTGTTTGATATCCGGTTCGTTGGCAAGTGCCGATTCTCCCAGAATTTCTGGACAAGTGGGCACATTGCGCAGGTGCATCAATGTCAATCCTTCTTTTTCAATCTCTTCGATGATAATGCTTAAGATAGCACCTTGGTCTTTCTCATCTTTCGGTAGAAAGAGAAGACCTGTACCGTATTTCCCTTTCTCGGGAACAGGAATACCCTGCAAAAGAATAAACTCGTGCGGGATTTGCAGCAGGATGCCGGCACCGTCTCCGGTTTTGTTATCTGCACCTTCGGCGCCCCGGTGACGCATGTTCTCCAACACCTTTAATGCAGACTCTACCAGTTCGTGTGACTTGCCTCCGTGGATGTTCACTAACATACCGACACCACAAGCGTCATGCTCGTTCTCTACATCATACAAGCCCAACTGCCTGGGCTGTCGTTGATATACAGGATGTTGGCTTTCTTCCCTTCTCTGTTGTCCGGCTTTTCTCTTTGTTTCGTTGTTAAAAAGTTCTTCTTTCATCTTTTTAAGTTTACTTTATTCTGTAGTAATACCTATTATTGCTATCAAAATGTTTGGCAAAAGTATTGATTTAATTTCAAATTGGTATAATAATGTGGGTTTTTGTGACTTGCAAAATATCTGTTTATTGGAGATGTATTTTAAATTGAAATAAAATGTATGCTTTTGTGTTTTGAATTGAAGTAAAATGCGTGGTTTATATTCTGTATTGTAAGTACGCCTTTCCCTCGTTCGAGAAATTGCCATATTGCCATAATGCCAAATAGCCAAAAGGGAAGTGCATGACATTTTTTTTGTTTCATCCTTATCCGGATATAACCAAGTCCGTACCAACTCCGTGTCAAGTCCATACCAACTCCGTACCAAGTCCATTCCTATAGATACGGAGATGGTACGGACTTGATACAGTGTTGATATGGGATTGACATGGATTTAGTCTCTTTACCCGTTGGCAGAATTAATTTCTTTCTTTAGGGTATGAATAAAATGAGTATCTCTACATTAAGTAAATAGAGTATCTCAATTCCCCTCCTCTGTCGGAGGAGGGGTGCCCAGAGGGCGGGGTGGTAGGTAAAGCAAGAAATACCGATGAATCATATCAATAAGGAATTCTTTTCTCACCTACCACCTCCCCCTACGGGTACTCCTCCTCCGACGGAGGAGGAGAATTGAGATAGTACTGTTTAATCACTTTTATTCATTACTTTTCCATTATGAATTAATTCCGCCAACAGGTTCTTTTTATCTTATTGGCCTTTTCCTTTGGCCTTGGCAATTTGGCTTTTTGGCAA
>OGQY01001268.1_pt1 | contig 17397 bp, 18 predicted proteins | sample 1553361 | NCBI WGS metagenome assembly OGQY01 (sample SAMEA2579963, study PRJEB22360) | human gut metagenome | reverse complement strand
AGTGGCAGATGAAATTCTTGTGATGCGGAGTTCGAGACTGGTTGAGCAGGTCACTTTTTCCGGGGATCCTTCGGTATTTCAGCAGCCGTATAGCAAAGTGCTGTTAGAAGCCAGTGGAATTATTTAATTTGGAATCCAATGAATTTGGGTAAATAAAAATCAAGAAAGGAAAATCACACGATGAAATTCAAACGATTAGCGGCAGCTCTGCTGTCCGCAGCGATGGTTGTTTCCCTTGCGGCCTGCTCCAACAATAAGGAATCAGCAGAATCCGGTTCAGGGACAACAGGAACAGAGGCCGTACATGTTAATTTGGCTGAAAGCTGGGGATTTGAATATTTCTATACGATCCTCACTCCCGAAGTATCTTCCAGCCAGTACGATATTACCTATTACCTCACCAGTTTCTATGATACGCTGGTGACATACAATGAAAATAATGAACTGGTCGGATCTCTGGCCGAAGATTGGTCTATGAGTGATGACGGACTGGTGTATACCTTCCAGATCAGAGAAGGCGTTAAGTTTTCGGATGGCTCAGATCTGACCGCCGAAGATGTGGCAAAATCATTGATGGCTGTGCCTGTAAATCTCGGCCAGTATAACGGAGGGTATGGACGCCTTTCTACAATCATTGAAAGTGCCGAAGCCACCGGGGATTATACAGTAGAACTTCGGCTGACGCAGCCTTACTATAATACTTTGCGGGAACTTTGCCTTGCCAATCCTTTTGGTATTGTCTCCAGCGAGCAGTTGAATGATGATTTAACCGCTAAAGATACTTTTCGGACAGCCACCTATGGAACCGGCCCATATATGTACGAAGGGGACAATGATGGCCAGACATGGAATTTTGTACGCAATCCCAACTATTGGGGTGAAACACCGGAAGTAGATAGCTTTTCTATTAAGAGCATCCCTGATAATGATGCCAAGATTCTTGCGCTGAAAAATGGAGAAGTTGATTTTATATCCGGTATCAAAAATGTTTCTGCTGAAAGTTATGACGAAATCAGCCAGACCGAAGGCTTTGGAGCACAAATCGATGATAAGGCTTTGCAGACTTACTATGTGGGATATAACCTGAACGATACTGTTTTTGGCGATTCGGTTATCCGAAAGGCGATTGCCTCTGCTATTGATAAAGATGCCGTAGCAGACAGCATTTATGGTGGCTTGCATGATCGGGCAGACAGCTTTTTCTCCACAGACCTGCCGTATTGTGATTTGGAGCTTTCAGAGGCAACCTTTGATATTGATGCGGCAAATCAAATGTTGGATGAAGCTGGATATGTTGATACAGACGGTGACGGAATCCGGGAAAAGGATGGGGCAAATATTTCGGCTGCTTTCCTGTATCAGACCGGCTCTGCTTCGGACGATAACTTGGTTGTCTACATCTGCAATCAAGCACAGAAAATTGGCATTGAATTAACACCCCAGTCTGCCGCAATGATGGATTGGTATGCTATGGTTCAAAGCGGGGATTATGGTTTGACGGTATTCAAAACTCAAGGCGGTTTCTATGATCCGGCTAATGTTGTTACGAATATTAACCCTCAGACTTCCATGGATCCTATTGTGATGCTTTTAGGCTCCACCCAGCCGGAACTTGCGGATCTGGTTGCTGAATTGGATTCTTCTACCGATGAAACGAGGATTCAGGAAATTTATCAAACGATTTTAACAACAATCGCCGATGAAGAACTGACAACCCCTCTTGTATATATGCACCAACTGGCAATTTACAGCGATAAAATCACCGACTATACATTCCCTATGGATTCTAATTTTACATCCGTTCAAAACATAAAAGTAAACTGATTGCCTGTGGGAAAAGGCGGCTTTCGCCAGCCGCCTTTTCTTTCACCTTTTATCGTGAGCTGATTGGAGTAACAATATACCTGATAGGTCGTTGAATGTATATTTTCCACCAATTATAATGAAAGAAAAGGTTAGTTATTGCTAACCAATTTGAAAGGAGGCTTTGTTTCGATGAAACAAAAGAACGGCGGGATAAAGCGGCTTCTCGAATTTACAGGAGAAAAACGCAGTTTATTGAATATATCCCGTATTTTATCCGGTGTTAGTGCCATCTTTATTTTAGGACCATTCCTCTGCGTCTATTTTGCAGCACGTGAATTGGTAAATGTCTTTACCGGCAGTGCTTTGGACACGCAAAGTTTAGTTCGCTGGGGAATGATTGCCTTAGTTTTGGAGCTGATCGGTCTGGCATTATATTTCTGTGCTTTGCTATGCTCTCATGTGACGGCGTTTCATACCGAAAAGAATCTAAAAATGGCTGCGCTGAAACATCTGGCGAAAATGCCTATGGGATATTTTGATACCAATCCCAGCGGCAAACTGCGGAAAATCATTGACGAAAATAGTTTTCAAACAGAAACTTTTATAGCCCATCAACTTCCAGACTTGGTTGGCGCACAAGTAACTATGGTAGTAAGCCTGATTTTAATGCTTCTGTTTGACTGGCGCATTGGTGTACCACTACTTCTGCTTTTTGGAATCGGCTTTTTCCTGCAAAAATCTCTGATGGGCAAGGAAGGCATGAAACTGATGCAGACCTATCAGGACTCGTTGGAAACGATGAATCACGAGGCGGTAGAATACATCCGTGGAATTTCCGTCTTGAAGGTGTTTGGGCAAACGGTGCAGTCCATAACAAAATTTAATGAGGCAATCAAGTCCTATCGAAAATTTGCTTTAGCTTACACGATGTCTTGTAAAAAGGGTATGGTTGCCTTTAATTCCGTTATCAATTCCAGCTTCCTTGTATTGGTTCCTACTGCACTGATTATAGGGTTGGTATCTTCTGACCTTGTTGGGTTCACACAAAGTTTTCTGTTTTATGTGATTTTTTCACCGGCCTGTGCGGTAATGCTGAACAAGATTCTCTATATGACGAGTTACAAAATGCAGGCTGAAGAATCCATGCGGCGTATTGATATGATTTTGAACGCAGAACCGCAGGAAGAAACTGCACAACCGAAACGCCCTGCAAGCTATGATATTTCTTTTGAAGGAGTAACCTTTACCTATGAAGGCGCAGAGCAGCCGGCAGTTTCTCATCTTAGTTTTTGTGCAAAAGCCGGTACAACAACCGCCCTTGTGGGACATTCCGGCTCCGGTAAGAGTACCACTGCCAGCTTGATTCCCCGATTTTATGACGCACAGGCCGGCAGCATTAAAATTGGCGGTGTAGACATTCGCAGCATTGCCCATCCAGATTTAATGAAGATGGTCGCCTTTGTATTCCAGGACCCAAAACTGTTCAAGGATAGTCTATTTGAGAACATTCGGGCTGGACGCCCAAGTGCAACAAGAGAAGAAGTCATGCGGGCAGCACATTTGGCTCAATGTGATGATATATTGGCTAAATTCCCTAAAGGAATCGATACAGTAGTCGGCAGCAAAGGTGTGTACTTATCGGGGGGTGAAACCCAACGTATTGCGATTGCGAGAGCTATTTTGAAAGATGCACCTATTATCGTACTTGACGAGGCTACAGCCTATGCTGACCCCGAAAACGAGCAGCAGATACAGCAGGCATTTGAGGGGCTTACAAAGGGAAAAACAGTTATTATGATTGCTCACCGGCTTTCAACGGTGCAGGATGCCGATCAGATTTTGGTCATGCGGCAGGGAGAGCTTGTTGAAAGCGGCAGGCATAACGAATTGGTAAAGAAAAATGGTGAATATGCCCGTATGTGGGAGAACTATACCAAGACAACACAGTGGCATATTGGAAATGAGGTGAAAGTATGCTAAAGCGTCTGTTTGCTTTGAGCGACCAAGGCTCAAAAGACTTAAATAAAGGGATTGCCGCAACGACTCTCAGCAATATTTGCCTAATTATCCCGTCCAGCCTTTTAATCATGGTAATCTGGGAACTGCTGAATGTAATATCGGGCGAATCATCTGGAATTTCAGAATATATTCCTGTTTTTTGCATTATGACGGTGGTTTTGTTTATTATTGTATTTTGTACCCAATGGCTTCAATATAACAAAACCTATACCGTGGCTTATGAGGAAAGTGCGAACCGCCGAATTGTTCTTGCTGAAAAACTTCGCAGACTTCCGTTGTCCTTCTTCGGGCAGAAAAATCTTTCCGATCTGACCACAACTATCATGGGTGATTGTACGGCGCTGGAGCGTGTGTTTTCTAATGCCCTTCCGCAACTTTTTGGAACCATTTTCATGTTTATCATTACGGCGATAGGTCTGCTTGTAATGGATTGGCGGTTAGGGCTTTGTATTGTGATTCCTGTTCCCGTAGCAGCACTGGTGGTCTTTGCAGCACGAAAGGCACAGGCTAAGGCAGAAAGTGCTAATATGGACGCTAAACGTGCAGCCTATGATGGAGTACAGGAATATCTTGATACGATTCAGGAATTGAAATCTTGCTCCAGAGAAGAAGAATATCTGGCCGGTCTGGAAAAAAAGCTGGACTATGTGGTGAAATGCTCTTTCCGAAATGAGATCGCGCCTGGCGCAGCGACTACAACAGCACAATTTATTCTGCGCTTTGGCCTTGTTGCGGTACTGCTGGTAGGTGGCTATCTTGTGGCGGCTGGCTCCCTCACGATTCCCATGTTTATCTTATACCTTATTTTTGCTGGCAGAATTTATGACCCCTTCACAAGCTGCTTTATGTTGATGGCCGAGGTCTTTTCTTCACTGGTAAGCGTAAAGAGAATGAAACAGATTGACGCAACACCGGAACAGACAGGAAGTAATGTTTGCAATAACAAAGGATTTGACATTGAATTTAAGAATGTCCATTTCTCTTATAATGAGGAACCGGTGTTGAAAGGCGTTTCCTTCACAGCAAAACAAGGTGAAGTCACCGCCTTAGTAGGTCCGTCGGGAAGCGGCAAATCTACTGCTTCAAAATTGGCAGCACGGTTCTGGGATGCAGATTCCGGCCAAATCACTTTAGGTGGTGTCGATGTAAAGAGCGTAGAACCGGAAACATTATTCAAAAACTTTGCTATTGTTTTCCAAGATGTACTTCTCTTTGATGAAACTGTCATGGAGAATATTCGCCTTGGACGAAGCGGTGCAACTGACGAAGAAGTAAAAGCGGCGGCAAGGGCTGCACAGTGCGAAGAATTTATTTCTCGGCTGCCACAGGGGTATCAGACGAATATTGGCGAAAATGGCAGCGCCCTTTCCGGTGGAGAACGGCAACGGATTTCCATTGCGAGAGCATTGCTAAAAAATGCGCCGGTAATCCTTTTGGACGAGGCTACAGCCTCTATGGATGCTGAGAGTGAAACATTGGTACAGGATGCTCTTTCTGTCTTGCTGAAAGATAAGACCGTTATGGTGATTGCTCACCGTATGAGGACAGTTGCTAATGCGGATAAAATCGTGGTTTTGGATGATGGAAAGGTAAGCGAAATGGGTACACCACAGGAGCTTATGAAAAAGAACGGGCTATATGCTCACTTGGTTGCGTTACAGCGCGGTAAATGATAATCACGAATCTACTGAAAAGGAGGTGACGCACTCTATTGATTTCAATGATCGCAAAGATGGCATGGGAAAAACACAAAACTCAGGAGGCGGTTTCACCTTCCGAATCTTATGCCGAAGAACTTCGGGCTACGGGTGAAGATTATTTAGAAGCAGTTCTGATTCTTGATCGTCAGAAAGGTGATGTTCGCTGCGTTGATCTTGCAACCTTTTTAGAGCGTTCAAAGCCGACTATTACAAATATGGTTACAAGACTATGCGAAAGCGGATTCTTAGTGCGTGAGGATAATAAGTCGATTTCTTTAACGACTAAGGGTAAGGAAGTGGCAGAAAAGATTTATGAACGCCATCGTTTTTTTACCAAACGATTGATCGCTGCTGGTGTAGATCCAAAAACAGCGGAAAGAGACGCTTGCCGATTGGAACATGCTATCAGCGAAGAATCTTTTCAAAAACTGAAAGATGCTTTAGAGGACTAAGGAGGTGGTGATAACATGGGAAATTAGCCGTACTGGATTTAAAAGATTCCGGCAGGCAGATTGGTGAAAAGCTATTTGCTCTGCTTTCTCCCTGCCAAAAGAAGGAGCTGGCTCAGTTTGTTCGTGATTATGAGGCTGGCAATATTCCGGCTGATGTCCCATACTTAACACTTCTTCGAGGCCAGTATTTTATCCCGCCGCAGGCAGATCAGCCGTTGACAGAAATCCGGGAAGGTGCTTTATATTTCTGCTTAGAGCAGCGCCTTGTTACTGTGCGGGGCCAGGTAATTCCGCTGACGGTTAAGGAATTTGAGATTTTTGCTTTGCTCATACTGAACCCCAAGAGAGTATTCACCTATGAAATGCTTCTGGAATTGGTATGGCATGAGGACTATTCCTACTATTCCCGGAAAGCGATCAACAACCATATAAGCAACCTGCGAAAGAAACTCCGGGTTGCCCCTGATTTGCCGGAATATGTGAAAAGCGTCTATGGTGTAGGTTATAAATTTGAAGTATAGAAAGGGTGCGGTATTTCTGCCGCACCCTTAAATTTTCGTTTTTTCTGCTGTGTGGATAATGCCTGATTTTGTCATGTATTGTTGATTAAATTCAGTAAAACCATGACGCTTCTGGAAGAATTATAGCATTTATCCCTATATAATGCCCCAAAATGAGGGAGGTGGACATAATAGGTAACTCTGCTCTCCTTCAATAAAGGAGGGCATGGAAAATGCTGCCGAGGTCAGAATACCGGCCTCGACATAGCCGGTCATATAAAAGAGATTCAAACCCCGTAATCCTGCGATGGATTGCGGGGTTTTTCCATTCGACAGGATTTTGCATTTTCCATTCTGCTCCGTCAGATGGTGACGGAATACGACAGGCGCAGCTTACCGCTGTACGGTGGGCGCTCTTTTTTACAAATAAGGCGCAGGACAAGCCTGCCGCCGGACCTGTACGGTGTAGATCACCGCCCCTCTGATTTCGATTTGCCCATTACCCACTCAAAAATCGAAATTGGAGGATTACCATGAAAGAAATCAATCTGCGGGAATTTTACCCGGAAATATATAAAACGGATCTGTTTATCAGCCTGCCCGATGAGGTTGTGGATGTGCTGGTAGAATATCAGCGGAAAGAAGTGGCATATCGCCGCCGTACATACCGGCATAAGGCATTCCTTTCTCTTGATTATGGGGATGATATTGAACGCGAAGCTGTTCTTTTTACCCCAACGCTGCAGGAGATCGTAGAAAGGCACCTGGAGGAAGAACGGCTGTACCAGGCGATTTCTTCATTGCCAGAGAAACAACGCCAGCGTGTGTACGCTCACTATATTCTCGGCATTACCCTGATGGATATTGCCAAGATGGAAGGTGTTTCTCTCCATGCTGTCCATGAAAGTATTCGGCGCGGACTTCGGCGTCTGGAAAAAATTTTAGAAGAAAATTTCTAAACCCCCTATAAATGTACCCCCGAAAATGTCACGACTTATAGAAGGACAATTTTTTGGGACAATGCCATTTCGGTGAGTGAGAACCTTCAACGGTGCCACACCCACCTGTATATGCAGACAAGCTCCCAATCCTTCATCTGGACCTTGAAAACTGCATATACGGTGCCATAGGTACTTTCCCTGTATTCCGAGCGGCAAATGGAGCGGCGCGATGACAGGCGGCTTTAAGGAGGTGATGAAGCCCAGCCGTCCGAGCGATCTACGCTATCCATTGATCTGGCTGTGGCAGGCCAGACGCGATGACTGATACAGGGTATAATGATACTTTCTCACGACCCGTCAAAGACTTGGGGGGAGTCCCTTCTGTGTTCGTTAGCTCTGGCGAAGCGACGGCACAAGCAGGGCTATGATGCGGTAAAGCTGGCCGCAGCCTGTGGCATCCCCGGCCCGGAAAAGGGCCTGCCGGGGGGCGTGGCAAATACGGCAAGTCACCTAAAAACCATCCATGCCGTTGTTTTGATTTTTGAGCAGCGGCATGGATTCCTATAAAATCGAAATCAGATACCATGAGGCCGGGCCGCTCTTTTCGTGTGTCCGGCCTTATTCATGTGATTTTGATGATCCAGTATGAAAAGAAAGGAGCTGTTGTTATGACTCAAACACCGGCCTATACGGTCATATATACCCCGGAAGCAGACAGACTTGCCGACATCCGGGATGTATCTGTCAATAAGGACCTGCCGCGGGAAGAAAGGATTGCCGAGTTTGTCCGGCAGATCCGGGACCCGTATCATTTCAAATGCGGTGGATTTGTTGTCAGGGCAAGTTTTTCCCAGGGAGGCGCTACCCTGGAAGAATGCCTCCGCGGAATCCTACGCTGAAAATCATTGATATTTTTTATTTTGGGGGCTGATTTTTCCCGCATGGAGCGTTATAATAAACATGGAAAAGGAATTGAATACCGATACGCAGACTGCACTCCTTGAATTGCGGGGATTTTTCCGTGATGAAAGGAGTGTTTTTCTATGCAGGTTTATAAGGCTGCCAAATATATCCGCTTATCTTATACGGATGACAAATCAAATGAAAGCAACAGTGTCGGCAATCAACGAAAGCTGATCGAAGATTTCGTGAGCCGTCACCCGGAAATCGAGCTGGTTTCCGAAAAGGTAGACGATGGGTACAGCGGGGTTATCTTTGACCGTCCGGCTTTTAAAGAAATGATGGATGACATCATGGAGGGAAAGATCAACTGTGTCATCGTCAAAGACCTTTCCCGTCTTGGCCGTGAGTATATTGAGACTGGCCGCTATATGCGCCGTGTCTTTCCGGCCTATGGCGTGAGGTTTATTGCCATCAATGACAATATCGATACTCTCAATGAGAGCGCAGGCGATGACCTGACTGTATCAGTAAAGAACATTATGAATGAAGCCTATGCACGGGATATTTCCATTAAGACGAGAAGTTCCCTGGAAACTAAGCGTAAGAATGGGGATTTCGTTGGAGCTTTCCCGGTTTACGGCTATCGTAAATCCGAAGATAACCATAATCTTCTTGTAGTAGACGAATATGCTGCCCAGGTGGTGCGGAGCATTTTCAGGATGCGCCTGGAAGGATTCAGCCCCTACGCCATCGCGAATGAGCTGAACCGGCTGGGTACGCTCTCTCCTTTGGCATATAAAAAGTATTATGGCCTTCCCCATGCCAAGAAAGGCTATACAGACCGGAAGGATTGCCGGTGGTCGGCAAATACCGTCACCCGGATTTTGCAGGATGAAACCTATACCGGTACGCTGGTCCAGGGCCGAAAGGGTTCCCAGCACTTCAAACTGAAAGAAATGGAGAGCCGCCCTTCCTCCGAGTGGGTTCGCGTGGAAAATGCTCACGAAGCCATTATTGATCGGAATGATTTTGACCTGGTGCAAAGGATTCGCAACCTGGACACCCGTACATCTCCCCAAAAAGATAAAGTCTATCTGTTTTCCGGCATACTGGTCTGCGGTTGCTGCGGCAGCCGGATGGTACGCAAAACGAACCGCTACAAAGACAAAGAATATCACTATTACTATTGTCCCACCGGAAAGAAGAACGGCTGCGCCCATCCGGTCATGGTAAAGGAACATGAGCTGATGGAGTGCGTGCGGGACAGCCTGAAAGGGTTTATTGCCAATGTAGTCTCTTTGGATGAAATCTTATCCGGCATAGACCAGAGCCGTATCAACCGTGAACTTATCAAAGAGTATTCGCGGCAGATCGCCCAGAACGAGCAGCAGTTGGAGCAGATCCGTCAATATAAGATGAAGCTGTATGAGAGCATGGTAAACGGCTTTCTGGACAAGGCGGAGTTCATTTATAACAAAAGCAGTTACAGCGCCCGTATCACCCAACTGGAACAGGCGGTTGCCGCCCTTAAGGAAAAACGGACCGATGTAATGGAAAACCGGAGTGAGCGGAATCGTTGGATTGAGAATTTCAGGCGTTTTTCCGATCTGGAAGAACTGGACCGCAAGGCGGTGATCCAGCTTGTGCAGGTGATTACAGTGCTTGGAAAAGACGAATTGCAGATTCAATTTAATTATCAGGACGAATATGAAAAAGCCCTCGCCCTGATTACGCCGGTACAGGAAAGGATGGTGGTCTGAAATGGCGAGAAAGAGCAGGAAACATACTATGGCGCAGGCTGCCATGCCTGCTTCCCCGTTTATCAGCACGGCGCTGTATATCCGGCTGTCTGTGGAGGATAACAATAAACGTGGAAATTCTATCGAAACGCAAAAGCTGGTTCTCGAAAAATTCCTATTGGGAAAAACTGAACTGCGTCTTTATGACATTTATATCGACAATGGAGCAACAGGAACGAATTTCAACCGTGACGGCTTCCAACGGATGCTTTCGGATATTGAATCCGGCAAAGTGGGCTGTGTGATTGTCAAAGACCTTTCACGCCTGGGACGCAATGCCATTGACACGGGATATTACATTGAGCGGTATTTCCCTTCCCATAATGTCCGGTTCATCAGCGTTACGGATCAATTTGATTCTGAAAATCCTGATAATCTCCACGGCGGTATTATCCTTCCGCTGAAAAATATGATTAACGAAGCCTATGCTCTGGACATAGGACGTAAGATAAAGGCCCAGGCCCGTCAGGATATGAAAGAGGGCAAGTATGTGGGTGGCAGGGCGCCATTTGGATATATGAAAGACCCTGATGACTGCCACAAATTGATTATTGATCCGGTGGCGGCTCCTGTGGTACGCCAGATTTTCCAGTGGGCTTATGAAAAAGTCCCCCTCAACCGGATTGTGCTTCTGCTCAATGAAGGAAACTACCCTTCTCCCGGAAAGTATAAGATGCAAACCGGGGAGATCACCCATCAGGCGTTAGCAGGGCGCGGCTACTGGCAGACCTGGACAGTTGCCAAGATTTTGAAGGAAGATAAATATACCGGCGACATGGTGCAAGGGCGAACAAAAACGGTCCTTCACCGGCAGGTGCCCGCAGGCGAGGAAAACCTGATTGTCGTTACTGGAACCCATGAGCCTATCGTTTCCAAAGAGATTTTCGATGCCGTTCAGAAGTACCGGGCAGAAGTGGCCGAGGAAAGCAAGAAGCACCCCGTTATCCCATACACGCCCAATATTTTCAAGGGGCGTATCTTCTGTGGAGACTGCGGGAGAAGCCTGCACCGCCAGCGCCAACAATGCAATGGTTCATATCGCTTCCACTGCCTGACACCTACCAGGGTACATAAAGATAAATGCACTGGCGTTTCCATCAGCGAAACCGAGCTGATCGCAACGATACTGGATATTCTTAAAAGGGAACTTGCCGCCGTCCTGGGGGATTACGCGCTGCTTCTGAAAGACAACATGCAAAAGCACGAAAAAGAAGCTGCTTCCCGTGAGAAAATCAACCGGGCAAAGCTGCAGTTTAACCAAAGCCGTGAGCTTTTGCAGACTCTTTATGAAAATCTGATGAACGGTGCGATTGACAGTGAAGAATACTTCGACCTGAAAGCGACCTATGAAAAGCAGATACAGGCAGCGCAAAAGGAGCTTGCTTTTTACGAAAAGCAGGCTGATGTCCGCCAGAAGCAGGCTGAAAAGTGCAAAGATCTGGAAAAAGACGAACAGGAACTTTTGAGTGGAGGCGTCCTGACCGCCGCCCTCATTGGGCGGTTGATTGAGCGGATCACAGTCTACCCGGATAAACAGGTAGATGTAAAATTCACGTTCCGCGCAGAATTTGAGGCGTTTAAGGAGGCGGAGGCAGAATGAAGAAGTACAGGATTGCTCTTTACATCCGTCTCTCTTTGGAGGACGCCAAAACAGACAGTATGAGTATTTCCAGCCAGAGAAACATCCTTCGGGAATATGCCTCTGAACTGCCGGAATATGCTAATGCGGAACTTACGGAATTTGTAGATAACGGGTACAGCGGGGCAAACTTCGAGCGCCCTGCGGTGCAGGAATTGCTTGACCTGGTACGGGCTAATCGGATTGACTGTATCATGGTAAAGGATTTTTCCCGCTTTGGCCGCAACAGTTTGGAAACAGGCTATTTTATCGAGCGGGTATTTCCGCTGTTCCATACCCGCTTTATCTCTGTCAATGATGATTTTGATACCCAAAAGCTGAAAGGCGATACCGGCGGTATGGAAGTCGCCTTCAAGTATTTAATCAGCGAGTATTATAGCCGTGATATGTCGGTAAAGACCAAAACGGCCAAATACCTGAAGTTCCAGCGGGGCGAATACCAAAGTAAAATTTGCCCTTACGGTTATCGCAAAGGGGAAAACGGACGGATGGTGCCGGACCCGGAGACTTCCGAAGTAGTACAGAAAATTTTTGAATATGCCGTAAATGGCATGAACGCAACCGATATTGCGCGGGAACTTTCCCGTCAGCAGATTCCCACACCCGGAGAGCATAAGGCCCGAAAAGGGATTAAGACACACGATGTTTCAAGAACTCACGGAATGTGGTGCAATTCTACTGTGCTTCGGATTCTTGCTGACGAACGATATATGGGCACTTATGTGATTGGCAAAAGAGAGGTTACGGAAATTGGCGGCCACAAGATGCGGAGCAAAGCGGAAAGCGACTGGATCAAAATACCGGACCATCATATACCGCTGGTGAATGAGGAAATCTTTTCAAAAGCCAATGCCTCTATTCAGCGTTTTAAGATTCCAAATAGGAAAAAACACGACTATCTCCTGCGTGGGAAGGTTATCTGCGGATGCTGTAAACATGCCTTGCACCTGGCAAATGGGACATCTTACCGGTGCCGCTTTTCCAGCACGATTCCTTCACTGGACTGCTATAATATTCATATCCGAGAAAAAGAACTGAACCAGCTTGTTTATGAATTACTGTGCAAACAGTTCCAGGTAGCATTTGGCGTTGACAGCTTAGCGGATCTCCGTAAGGTAGATACCGTTGCTATACGTCAAGCTGACTTTGGCCGGCAGATTTTTGAACTGCAGGAAGAAAAGCGGAAACTGTATGAAGCTCTTGTTTCCGGCAGGATTCCGCTCTTGGAATACAAGGATCAAAAAGAGCAGATCAGTGAAAAACTGTTGGAAGTACAGAATACCAAAGCGGTTGTCATGGCCCGTCTTGAAGCCGAACAGGAAGAACGGCAGCACCAGCGCCAGCAGATGGATATTTCCCGGATGCTGACGGAAAGCGATGGGCTGACTTCGGAATTAGTTGATCTTCTGATTGATAAGATTTATGTTTATCCTGATAAACGGGTAGATATTGCCTTTAAGATAAGGGACAGCTTTACAACTCACGACTGAGGAAAGGAATTGGTTATGCGGATTGCGTTTTATTACAGAAAAGGCGGCACAACTTTTGGGTGTATGCTGCCGGAAGAAAAGGAGCGACTTCATGCGTTTTTTGCCGCCGAACAGAAACGGGAGGCGGCAAAATCCCTATCAAGAAAGCTGTATCATGGGGACAAGAAAAAATAAATATTTTTTTGTCGTGGACTTGACATAAGGGTGCCGGAGATCGTGCAGGCGGATGACACGCATGTCGTTCTCCTCCAGCAGTCTCCTGAAACCGTTGGACAGCGTGTTGGGCTTGAGGCGTTCTCCCAGTTCATTGACGCAGATGTAATCCAGGTATTTGGTGCAGTAGGAGCGCCCGCAGAGCTTGCGGTAACGAGCCTGTTCCTGCTGCTTTCTCAGCAGGAGCTCCCGGAAGCTGTCTACCAGGGGCAGCGTACGCATGCTGGACTTGGTCTTGGTGGTATCAGCCGCAATCTCCAGGTGCTTTCCATCCACGTTGCAGGCCGTGACCGTATGCTGGATGGTCAGCGTATCAGCACGAAAGTCAATGGCAGACCACCGAAGCCCCAGAATTTCGCTACGCCGTAGGCCGTAGAAGGCTCCCAATTTGATGGGAATCTCCAAGGGGTGCCCTTCCAGCAGGCTGAACAACCTGCTGACCTCCGTGCGGTCGTAAAACTTGCCCACAAACTTTTCTTTGCGGGGCCGCTCAATCTTATCCGCCGGATTCGCCTGCAGCAGATCCATCTTCACCGCATACCGAAGCGCGCGGTGGATCACCGCGTGATAATGTATCACGGTGTTGGCGCTGACCCGCTGCAACTGAAAGGAATAGAAATCCTGAATATTCTTCGCCGTCAGTTGCTCCAGGCGGATGTTCCGCTCCAGAAAATAGGGCAGAATAGCGCTGCGCATCATACCGGCATAGGAAGCGTAGGTCGTCAGCTGAATGGTGCTCTTGGCGACTTCCAGCCATTGTTGCAGGAAATCCGTGAACATCAGTTCCGGCTGCGCTTGCTCCTCGGCCGCTGTTTTCCCTGCCAGCTCGGGCGGCTGATAGGTTTGACGCATTTCCAGCAGCAGCGCTTCCGCACGCTTCTTGTTGCCTTTCACCGGCAGCTTTGTGGGGAACCAGGGCGTATGCCGTTTGCCATTCTCATCCCGATAGCTGAGAACAATGTAGAAAAAGCCGTATTTCTCTTGCAGGTGTCCTGCAATCATGATGCATTCCTCCTTTTTGCAGTGGATCTACCTGCTGTTGACGAGAACAGCATAGCATATTGTGATCCATGAAGCCAGGATGTGGCAGCCTGCTCAGGAATGGTTCAACACGCTCAAGTAGGCAAGCAAATGAATCTTGGGAATTCGATAGGCCCGCCCCACCTTGATGGCGGTAATCTTGCCTTCGCGCAGCAGCTTGTATGCCGTCTTTGTGCTGACGCCTAGAGCGGCAGACATTTCTTCGATGCCCATGATGTCAGGATAGTCCTTGAGCAAAGTGCGATACACATCTTTTGAAGATATGTTCATGCTTTCCCTTCTTTCCAGAAGAATGAACACAAAGCAGCGTTTCCAGGCAGGGGCTGGCAAACGCCGCCTCATAGCCCCGCCGGTACCGCTGTCCCCCGGACTGGCGTATACCGCAGAGCTCCCCCGCTAGTCAGTGGGAGGCCGTAGAGGAAGTCTCATGATGCCCCATGGGATCGTCGCGCCTTACCAGCCACGGTAAGGTCAGCAGGATGCGTGGATCGCTCGGAAACCTCGTCATCGCGCCGCCCTGCTTGCCGCTCGCTCCATGGGGGGTGTGTGCCTGGAAACGGGTATGGGGTTGTCAAGGTGCAATGGTATGCCTCGCCATAGAAGCCCTGCCTTCTCAAGAAAATTGGTAGATAATACTCATGAGAATTTGCGTATCCGGTTCATGCAGTGTGTCACAAAGCCTGAGCAACAAACTCATTTGCGCAGGCGAAAGACTTCCGGGCTTGGGCGTGTACCAATCAGCAATCTTGATTCCGCCGCAGTGACGACTGTGAACGGTCTCAATGGGATAGATCAGGGATAGAATCTCAACATCATAGTAAATGGTTCTTTTACTCACATGATATTCCGTCGCCAGATGTGCAATGGTTTCCTGACGGCGAGAGCAAAGCGAGTTCCAAATGGCCATTCGCCTGGCGTGTGGTTCCATCCCTTCACCTCCCTTCGCGAAATCAGTTTATATCCTATGTGTGCAATTTCTTTGCAAAGTTGAAAAGAAAAATAAATTTTCCGCATGCAAATATATCCATCAAATTGCAAAAAAATAGACTTCCTTTTGCGAAAAGAAAGTCTAAGCGCTGTGTTGCAATGTGTCCGTATATTCTCCACACATCGTTCCGCTTTGTTGTAAAGCAATAACGATTGATACAGTAGAAGCCAAGAGCAACGAATGATCATTCTATACGATTTTCCGATCCATTACCGTGGTGGAATTGCATGCTTTAGCATTTTCCAGCCGTCCCTGATGGAACGCATAAACCACATCGCATGCCTGGGCTATATCCGTTGCGCTATGGCTGGCCAAAAGGATACACTTCCCCTGCTCTTTCAATGTTTGCAGCAAGGCATGAATGTTTGTAATGCCATCTTGATCCAGCCCGTTAAAGGGCTCGTCCAGAATGAGAATCTGAGGATCTTCCAGAATAGCCTGAGCAATGGCCAGCCGCTGTCGCATGCCCAGGGAATACTTGCCCACCGGCTTTTTCTCTTCAGGTTCCAATCCCACCAGGCGAATCACCTCATCAACGCGTTCCCGGCTTGCCTTGCCGGAGATGCCTGCCAGCATCGTCAGATTTCGCCGGGCATTTTCATGTGGCAGGAAGCCAGGCGTTTCGATGATAATCCCCGTAGAGGGCGCAAAGTCACAGTCCTTGCCAATACGCTTACCCAATACGGTCACTGTACCACTGCTGGGGCGGGTAAAGCCACAGACGCATCGCATCAGCGTGGTTTTACCGCAGCCATTGGGGCCAACCAGACCATAGATGACACGTCCTGTGAAGTGGAGCGTAATCTCAGACAGTACGTTTTCCTGCCGATAATGCTTTGAGACACTGTCCAGCTGAATCATGCCGCGACCTCCTTATGCTTTGGCGATGGAATAGGTGGGAATCTCTGCCCGTTGAGCAACCAATATCAAAGCAAGCACCTGGCATAAAATGCAGCCCAGGTATCCAAGAAACACAGTGAGCATGCGTTGCTGAAAGGTATTTTCATAACCGGTGACGATCCGTCCCAAGGTGGAAAAGGTCATGGGCGGTTGAAACTTGGGGAAATTCTCAAAAACAAAGATAAGGCCAGAAAACAAGATAATGCCATACACAGAAACACCAACAGACGGGTATCCCAATAGACTGAAAAAGAGAATGGACAGTACCATCACCGTCCAAAATAAAACAATGGGCCAAAGGGATAGCAATATGGCCTGCCAAGGTTGATAGTGATTGCGCAGCCAGGCGGGAATATATGCCAATTCCTCAACCATACCATTCTGAACACGCAGTGTATCGCTCCAGCCGCTTCCAGGTGTCGTATAGGGTATCAGAAAGATTGTGGCACAAATCGTAATTGCACATACGGTGGTTATCACCATCAGAAAGCAATAGCCTATCAAAGACAGAATCCACTTGTTTCGGGATGTTCGCAAAATGCAGTACTGATGGAGTGGAATACGTCGTGGAATTTCGGAAACAGCCACCAAAAAGGTCAAGCTGGCAAGCCCCATGCTGTTAAAGCCTGATTTAAGGAACCATACAAGGCTTTCCTCCAAGTGCATGGTATAGCCGTAAAACATTAAGCTGTTACCGTAACTGTACGTTGTGATATACGCCATGGCCAATAGCACCAGCAGCATCAATAGGGTGCGCTTGTATCCACAACGTTAAATAGCCGAACATCAGCGCACGAATGGGGTGCTTGCGTATGCTTTTGTTATCCATACTGATAGCTCCTTTTCAGTTTGCCCATATACAGCCCGCATGTGGCAACCAACAACACCGCATATACCATCAGTGAACGCCAGATCATGGGCACAGTCAGTGCGTCATTATACAAATCCGCAGGATGCGGAAAAGGGCGGATGCCCAGCAAAATACCCGGCAGCCCGTAATGCCATA
>OGQY01001214.1_pt1 | contig 17919 bp, 12 predicted proteins | sample 1553361 | NCBI WGS metagenome assembly OGQY01 (sample SAMEA2579963, study PRJEB22360) | human gut metagenome | reverse complement strand
CCCGTACCTGTGCCGTCACCGGTGCGGCGCTGCACTTAGTGGGCCCCATGGGCTTCCCTTTAGACGACAGAAAGCTTCGCCATGCGGGTTTAGATTATTGGAACCTTTTGACTCTTTCTCATTATGAAAGCCTTCCCGAATTTTTTGAAAAAAACAGCGGCAATTGATCAAGCTTTTTCGTTATACCGACGGCAGCAACCGCCTCATTGCCGTATTTTGCAACAAAATTCATCTGCGCCGAAACGGCAACGACCGTCAAAGCATATTGCAAAGCGGACGGTGCACCTATGCGCAGTACCGCACCCGCATGTTCACGCGAATGACTGAGCAGTGCGGGATTTAATCCCAAAACGGTTTTTCCGCGCTGTTTAATGATGTAGCAGATAAAGAATGCAAGCCCTACCGCATTCGAAATTGCGGTTGCCGCACCCGCACCCGCTGCGCCCATGTTCAATCCCCACGGAAGAACAAAAATCGGGTCAAGTGCAATGTTCACAATGCATCCGAGAATCGCGCCGAAGCTTGCTGCCGTTTCGCCCCGGAGCCGCGCGCGGACGCTCCCAGCCGCTGCCGCGCCCTCCGAGCGAACAAGGTTCGTCAGCAAAGTTGTCAGCACCGTCGGCACCGCACCGAGCGTCAGTGTGTAAAAAACATAACCCTTTGCGTATTCAAGCGTCATACCGCGCGCGCCGCAGAGGAGCAGAATCTGTTCATTAAAAATGCCGACAGCCGCACCGAAAACGGCTGCACTCAAAAGCCCGCCGTAAAAGCAGAATACGGATACCTCCCGCGCCTTATCGGGCTTTCCCGCACCGAGCAGCCGCGCAATAAGGCTTGCGCCGCCGATGCCGAAAAGGTTGCTGAGAGCTGTGAGCATCAAAAACGCAGCATTGGCAACCGTGACCGCCGCCGTTTTGTCCGGATCGTTCAGCAGGCCGACAAAATAAGTATCCGCAATGCCGTAAGCCAATGCAACCATTTGGCTTGCAATTGCAGGCAGAATCTGCATCAGCACCGCACGCTTCACAGGCAGACTGCCGAGCAGTTCACTTCTGTTCAGTTGTTTTTTCATCCGAATGCCTCCGAAGCAAATTTTACATTTCAATCTGTTTTTGTCTCCAGCATGAAAAACGTATCAATCAAGCATATGCGGGATGCGCCGGCTGAAGCATCATCATTTTAAAACTGCGCAAAAACGCTGAACCCGCTGCAAATCTCCGCATCGGGCATCTGCGTTTTTCGACTGTTCATTTTGCCTAATTGTTCTTTCGCTGACCGGCAGCTGTTTCAAAACAGACCCGAACGCGCTTATTGTTCTTTTTCCTTATCCGTCATCAGCGGCACCGAAAGAATATTCACCGGCATTTCCGGATCGTATTTATCCAAGCTGAGTGAAATTATTCCGAGGAAAGTTGCCATATCGCCCGTGCCGACGCCGTTCACGCCCGATGCGATGCTGATATTGATGTTTCCGTTAAAGGTTGTTACTCCGCTGAGCTTGAAGCTTGTGGATCCGCTTGAAACATAGAATTTTGCAGCAACAACGAAGTACTTTTGAAAGAATTCCGCATTATATGCCGCCTCTGCGTCCGCACGAGCCTGAGCGCCCGGAATAAGCGGCAAAACTTCGGTTTTGAACGTTTCCTCATCGCGAATCACAACCGGCTCTCCGTTCTGCTGTCCGTCAGAGTTTATGCGCAGGAATTGCGCGGAAGAAGCATTCAGAAGTTCGTTGTAAATACTCGGAGATACCAAAACTTCGTTTGCATCCGGAGTCGGGTTTGCGGGCTGTCCGTTCCCTCCGCAGCCCGTGAAAGCACAGGCCGCAAGAACGGCCGCAAGCATAAAGTTGAAAAGTCTAATGCTTTTTTTCATGTTTATACGTTCCTTTCCGCCCCGTTCGGGGCTTTGCCGTTTTCGGAATGTTCGAAACGATTCAAAGCATCCCGCAATCTCAATCCTTTTGAGTCAGCTCACCCACAAGGTTCGTCTGCATCATATTGCGCACGCCGTCAATGCCGCTCGTGTGTCCGAGAACCCACATGAGCTTTGTTATTGCCGCCTCCGTTGTCATATCACCGGCTGAAATGATTCCGAGTTCCTTCAGCGGACGGCTGACCTCGTAAATATCGGGCGTGCTCTGTTCGTACAGGCACTGCGAAGTCAGAATTACGGGAATATCGTTCGCCATCAGCCTTTCAATTGCCTTCAGATGATTGCGGCGGATGCTGTGCATTCCTCCCAAACCGAAAGCCTCCACAACAACTCCCTTAATGTCGCAGTCGAGGCAGCAGTCAAGCAATTTCGGGCTGAGTCCGGGAATAAGCTTTATGAGCGCAACCCGCGGATCAATGTCGGTTGAAAAGCTGTATTCGCTGCGAACCTGCGGACTGTGCAGCGCAAGCATCCTGCCGTCGCTTACGGTGCCGATATATGGGTAATTAATCGATTCAAACGCATTGAGCGATGTTGTGCGCGTTTTTACGGCGCGGCAGCCGAGCATCAGCGAATTGCCGAAGCAGATATAGACCCCGCCCGTGAGCGCCGTTGCCGCAATGATTGCATTTTCAAGGTTGCGCCTTCCGTCGGAGTCCGGATAAACCGCGGGATACTGCGCACCCGTCAGCACAACGGGAATCCGAATCCCCGCAAGCATAAAGCTGAGCATGCTTGCAGTGTATGCCATGGTATCCGTTCCGTGTGTCAAAACAATTCCGTCACATTTGTCCGCATATTGGTTTATCGCTTCCGCAATGGTGATCCATTCCTCAGGTTGAATATTGGATGAATCCATGCTGAAAAGATCAACACAATGAACATTGCCGAAAACGCTGCACTGCTTTGCACCCTCGCAAGTGCTGCCTGCGCAATTCGAAGTTTCTCCGCGAACAAGGTTCAAAAGCTCCCTTGCCGAAAGCTCGGGCTTAAGCCCGTTATCGGTCGGCACACATGCAATTGTTCCGCCGGTGGATATAAGATAGATATTTTTCATTTCGTTAAAACCGTCCGGGTTTAATGTTCCGTGCGCATATCGGCGCACAATTTTCCATCCTTATCATACCGCATTTTGCGCTTTTCTGCAAGTGCAGAGCAAAAGCCGATTTCGGGCCCTTTACGTTCGGCATCGGGTTCGCGGGCTGTTAACTTCCCCCGCAGCCCGTGAACGTACAAGCCCGCAGACATAAAAGCGAACAGTTCGGCTTAAAGCTGATTATCAAAAATTAAAAGCGTCCCGTGTTGTGCGGAACGCTTTTTGATTTCAAACTCAGCTGCAATGTTTTTTCAATTTCGATGCCGACAGCAAAGCTGCCTTTAGATATGCGGCTTATTTGATTACATCGCAGTGCATGTAGGGCACAAGCACCTCGGGAATGCGAATGCTGCCGTCGGCCTGCTGATAATTCTCAAGGATCGCCGCAACGCTTCTTCCGATTGCAACGCCGCTGCCGTTAAGTGTGTGAACAAGCTCGGGCTTGCTCTTTTTATCCCTGCGGAAGCGAATCTGCGCTCTGCGCGCCTGGAAATCCTCAAAATTGGAGCAGGAGCTTATTTCAACGTATCTGCCGTAACTGGGCATCCATACCTCGATATCATAGGTTTTTGCAGAGCTGAAGCCCAAATCGCCCGTGCTGAGGCAAACAACGCGATAGGGAAGGCCGAGACCCTGCAGGACGCGTTCCGCATCATGCGTAAGCTTTTCAAGCTCATCATAGCTGTCTTCGGGCTTTACGAACTTCACGAGTTCAACCTTGTTGAACTGATGCTGACGGATAAGACCCCTTGTGTCCCTGCCCGCACTGCCCGCTTCGCTGCGGAAACATGCACTGTAAGCGCAATATTTGATGGGAAGCTCCTCACCGTTCAGAATATCGCCGCGGTGAATGTTTGTAACGGGAACCTCTGCCGTCGGGATAAGGAAGTAGTCCGTGCCCGCAACCTTGAATGCATCATCCTCAAACTTCGGGAGCTGACCCGTTCCCGTCATGGAAGCTCTGTTGACCATATAGGGCGGAAGAATCTCCGTATAGCCGTTTTCGGTATGTACATCGAGATAATAGTTTATAAGCGCACGCTCAAGCCTTGCACCGAGTCCGCGATAGACCGTGAACCTTGCACCCGTTATCTTGCCCGCATCCGCAAAATCAAGAATGTTCAGCGACTCGCCGAGATCCCAATGTGCTTTCGGTTCAAAATCAAACTTTGTCGGTTCTCCGAACCTGCGTACCTCCGCATTGTCGCGATCATCCGCACCGTCGGGAACGCTGGAATGCGGGATATTCGGAATTTTCATCAGAAGGTCGTCAAATTGTGCGTCGATTTGCGCAAGCTCCGCATCAAGCTCCTTGATATCATCCGCAACAAGCTTCATTTCCGCAAGCAGCGCGGAAACATCCTGTCCCTGCTTTTTAAGCATGGGAACCTTTGCGGAATCTTCATTGCGTTTTGCCTTGAGCTGTTCCGTCTTTTGAATTACTTCGCGGCGTTTTTCGTCCAGTTCGAGAATGCCGCTGACATCCGCCCCCTTGTTGCGGCGCGCTTTCATTGCAGCAACAAGCTCCTCCGGATTCTTTCTGATTCGCTTAATATCTAACATTGTTTTCTCCTTGTGGCTTTGCGCCCGTTGTTTTTAATGCTCTGAATTATCTGCTTTTTTAAAAACAAGAACATTTTTCAAAAAAGCTTAAACCGGCTTCTCGGGTTTCGGTCGAGTTTGGGCGAAACCCGAGCCTCCGTTATCAGTCTGCGGTTCTCCCGCAGCATTTTTTGTATTTTTTGCCGCTGCCGCAGGGGCAGGGGTCATTCGGTCCGATTTTTTTCGCAACGCGGAACGGTTTTGCTTTTTCCGGGCTGCCTGCATTCGTTGCCGCATTCCTTGCAGGATCACTCGCCGCGCCGGGCTGCCTCGGAATCATATCAGGCTGCCTCCGTTCGGGAACCCTGATTACCGGGTGGTAGAGGTTCATAACCGTCTCGTTGCGTATCTCGGCCGTCATGGTTTCAAACATATCAAAGCCCTCGTTGCGGTACTGCACAACAGGATCCTGATTGCCCATTGCGCGCAGTCCGATACCCTCGCGCAGCTGATCCATTGCATCGATATGATCCATCCAATGCTTGTCAACCGTCAGCAGCAGGAACCGGCGTTCCACTTCGCGCATGTCGAAACCTTTTTCCTTCAGCAGGTTTTCGATAGCCGTATACCGTTCGTCCGCAAGCTCGGTCAAAAGCTTCAGCATTCCGCCGTGAGTCGTTTCCGCCGTAATGCGGTCCGTCGCCTTGATTCCGAACATTCTGAAGAACTCGTGATCCAATCCGCCGTAATCCCAAGCATCGCGCTTTTGCTTTTCGGGGCAATAGAAATCAACAATCGACAGAATGGCTTCGTCACGCATCTGCGCAATTTCCGAACGAACATCCGCACCCCTGAGCACCTGCCTGCGCTGAGTGTAGATTATCTCGCGCATTTTGTTCATTACGTCGTCAAACTTGAGAACGCTCTTTCTGATTTCGTAGTTATGGCTTTCTACGCGCTTCTGAGTTGTTTCGATCGCCTTTGTCAATGCACCCAGTTCAAAGCCCGTATCCGCACCCTCGGGAAGGAAACGGCTCATAAGGCTGCCCGCACGATCCCCGCCGAATCTCAACATCAGCTCGTCATCCATTGCAACATAGAATCTTGTTGCACCGGGGTCACCCTGTCGTCCGGCTCTGCCGCGCAGCTGGTTGTCAATACGCCTTGACTCATGCCGCTCCGTACCGATTATGTACAGACCGCCGACTTCAACAACTTTATCGTGTTCGGCATCGGTAACAGCCTTGTGTTTTTTATAGATTTCGTCGTATTTGTGCCTTGCTTCAAGTATCGCCTCGTCCTCGGTCTCCTGGTGGCTTGTTGCCCACTCTATCATATCATCGTCATAACCTTCGCGGCGCATTTCGCGCTTTGCGAGGTATTCCGGGTTTCCTCCCAAAAGAATATCCGTGCCGCGGCCCGCCATGTTCGTTGCAATTGTAACATTGCCGAACTTACCTGCCTGCGCAACAATATCCGCCTCTTTAGCGTGCTGCTTTGCGTTCAGAACTTCGTGCCTGATTCCGCGTTTTGTAAGCAGACGGCTCAGGTATTCGGATTTTTCGACCGAAACGGTGCCGACAAGAATCGGCTGCCCCGTTGCGTGCGCACGAATGATCTCTTCGATAATGGCGTTGTATTTTTCCTGCTGTTTAATGCAGACAACGTCGTTATAGTCCACACGCTTTACGGGTTTGTTTGTCGGGATTTCAACAACGTCAAGGTTGTAAATGCCCATAAACTCCGTTTCTTCGGTCTTTGCCGTTCCCGTCATGCCGGCAAGCTTGTGATACATGCGGAAAAAGTTCTGATAGGTTATCGTTGCACTCGTTCGGTTCTCGTTTTCAACCTTAACGCCTTCCTTTGCTTCAAGTGCCTGGTGCAGGCCGTCCGAATACCGCCTGCCTATCATAAGGCGTCCCGTGAAGTCATCAACAATAATGACCTGCCCGTCCTGAACAACATAATCTTTATCAACGGTGAACAGTGCGTTGGCTCTGAGTGCCTGTTTGATATAGTGGTTTATCTCCGTATTCTCCGCCGAGGAAATATCGTCGATGTTGAAATAAACCTCAGCCTTGCGCATACCCTGTTCGGTAAGGGCGACCGTGCGCGCCTTTATGTCGCACATATAGTCGCCGCTCTCCTCCTGTGACATGCCCTGCATAAGCTCCGATTTGGTGAGCTTTTTAACGTCTTCGCCCCGTGTCAGCCTGCGCACGAATTCATTCGCGCGCTTGTACATATCGGTGGATTTTTCCGCTTTTGTGGAAATGATAAGCGGCGTCCTTGCCTCGTCGATAAGAATGCTGTCCACCTCGTCCACGATTGCGTAATTCAAATCACGCTGAACAACATGGTCAATCGAAACGACCATGTTATCGCGCAGATAGTCAAATCCGAACTCGCTGTTTGTGCCGTATGTAATATCGCAGTTATATGCAGCAACACGCGCCTCGGGCGACATATCGCGCTCAATGCAGCCGACGGTCAAACCAAGGAAACGATGAATTTTGCCCATCCATGCCGCGTCACGCGCAGCAAGGTATTCATTGACGGTAACAACATGCACGCCCTTGCCGGGGAGTGCATTAAGATAAGAGGGCAGTGTTGCAACAAGTGTTTTGCCTTCGCCCGTTCTCATTTCGGAAATTCGCCCCTGATGCAGCACGATGCCGCCTATGAGCTGAACATCATAATGCCTTTGCCCGATGGTGCGGACGGCCGCCTCGCGAACAACCGCAAAAGCTTCCGGCAAAAGCTGATCAAGCGTTTCGCCCTTCGCCAGTCTTTCACGGAATTCCACCGTCTTGTGACGCAGTTCCGCATCGGAAAGTTTTTTTATTCCGTCCTCAAGTGCATTTATTTTTTTAACAAGAGGCTGTATTTTCTTTATCTGCTGCGCACTCGTGTTGCCCAACAGTCGGTCAATAAGGCCCATTTGTATACCTCCGTGAGTTTTTTCCTTTAAATAACAGTATTCCCATTATAAATATTTATTATATCCCCGAAAGAGCGAATCGTAATGCCCCCTTGATCCTGAAATTTACATCCACTATTGAGGAACACATTTTTTCCTATCGATATATTCTTTCCGCAGTCGTTTTTCGTCCCTTATCCGCTCGCTTCCTCCCCTGCTTCGGGGTAAAAAACAGGGAAAGCCCGCAGTGCGGCAGCTTTCCCCTTCGGTTTAATTCATATCACGCCGTGTTCGCATTCAAACAGTTTTTATTACATTTGAATTGCCATGCGCATCACGGCAAGTGCCTCCTCAGCGGAAAGCACTCCGTCGCCGTCAATGTCACCGTTTGCAAGTGCGGCAGCGGTTGTGGGTTCGGTGCCGAGTGCGCAGCGAAGCAGCATCAATGCATCAACAACAGTCACAATACCGTCTCCGTTAACATCTCCGACAAGGGTAACGATTCCTTCCGCCTCATTGTTGTCGGTGTAGAAGAGTTCTATCACATCACCGTCTGCAAGCGCATTCGTGCCGGCAGCGGGCTGATCACCCTCTCCGTTCAGCTTGTAGAACCATCCGCAAGCCTCACCGTAGGTTCCCACGGAAAGCGTAACCCCGTTCACATCTGTCACGGAGCGAAGCAGATAACCGTCGCCGTCAAAAGTGCAGCCGCTTGCCGTAAGTGCAGCCGAAATTGCATCCCAAACGGTGCTGTCCGCATCGCCGGGCGCAGTAAATGTGAATTCTGCAGGATTTGTGAATCCCGCAAAGTTCCTGCCGTTGATGCGAACGGTTGCGGTGATATCCTCAACCGTTCCGCTGCCGGACGTTCCGAGAACTTTGACCGTGACCGAAACAGGCTGCTTAAAGAAAGCTTCGAAACGGGCATAATCGGAATTCTCACCGAATTTCTCCCAATACTTTGCATACTTCGTATATGTGAATACGCTGTCTATCGTAACAAGAGTATCGTATTCCGGTCTTGTCACAAGCAGGTTCTCGCACGTGATAATTGAAGGATGGCTTGAGCGGAATTCACGCCACGGCTGGTAGGACATCGGATCGTATCCGGGCAGATCGTCAACATCGATGCCGCCGAAAGTGATATTCACCGCGCCGCGAATATAGTCAAAACCGCCGTTCTCGTTCAGTACCAATTCGGAGAAAGGTGCAAGGTTTGCCGTGACACTGTCCTTGTTCGCATTTTCGCCCTTTATTCCGTTCCAATACACTTCCTCGGTGCAGGCACTCCGCATCACCTGCTCCGCTTCGGCAAGCTCCGCCTCCGTCAAAGGCAGGATGGTAAGTTCAAACACGCGGGATCCGAGAATTTCCTCCGTGTTCCTGTCCTGAACGGAAATCCTGTATTGAACCGTGACGGCAGGGCTTCCGGGCAGCGGACGATAAACAATGCCGTGATAGCCGTAGAACTCAAATGCATCCGTATTCATGCTTTCCATCAGCACTTTTTGATTGGAACGATCCGTAAGAATACCTGCATCCTCAAGCGTGCTCGGGCGGGGAAGCTGAATATCGTTCATCAGCGCATTCATATCCACCGTTTGCGTCTTGTCAACAAAATCACGGATAAGCTCCGGATATTGCAGCAGTGCAACCTCGATTTCGTTCGGCTGTTCGATGCTCCCGCCCTGCCATGTCAGCACGGGCATTCCGCCGTTGATGCCGTCCGTGTCGTTGTTGAACGCTTCGCCGAGGATTGCCGCAAACTCCGCAGAGCGCATTTCCTCAGCTGTTTTTGATGCATACTCCGCTGTCGGAGTTCCTTCCGTGGAAGAAACGCCGTTTGAAGCGGTGCCTTCAAGGAAATATGCGTTTTGCAGCGTTCCTTTAAGGACGCCTGCAATGCCGCCGATGCCTGCTTCGGGACCGATTACGCTGCCGACATTATAAACATTGCGAACGATTGCGGGCGCGTGAATCTGCCCCGCAATGCCGCCGATGCCCTTGTTCGTTGTGCGATCCTGTTTTGCAGAAAGCGAACCGGTGTTATAACAGTTTTCAACCGTGCCGTAAGTATAGCCGACGATGCCGCCGAGGCTCAAGGTTGAAGCATAGCTGTTTGTCGTGTTTGAAATTGCAGCGTTGTTGACGCAGCCGCGAACGATGTTGCCCGTCATTGCCCGTCCGACGATACCTGCCGAACTGCAATAGTTCGCACTTGTTGAAACGGAACCCGCAACAAGACAGTTTTCAACAAGACCCTTGCTTGTGTTTGCAATGCCGCCGATGTTTGCACCGCTTGCAATGTTCACGTTTGCGATTATGTTTTTCACCACGCCGTCGGGACCTATGCAGTCAAGGATTCCGTCTTCTCCCGCAATTCCCGTAACGGCAAAGCCTCGGCCGTCAAAAGTGCCGTTATAGCCGGAGTTGTTGTCCGCATAATCATAAATGCCGAACGCGGTTCTCGCTTTTCCGTTAAAGTTGATATTTTGAGTCAATACGGCATTTGCCGTGCTGTTGCCCGCATTCACGAATTGTGCAAACCATTCAAATTCCGCCGCATCGGAAATCATGTACACGCCGTTTTCCTCCGCCGGCTGAGTTACGGTTGTGCCGTCCCACGCTTCGCCCGCATACGTCAATTCAACTTCAATAACCGCATCCGCGGATGCCGTGAAGCTGCCGTTTGCCGTCACATAATTCGCCGCCGAAACCGTATAGCTGTAAACTTCGCCTTTCGGAAGCACAAACGCTCCGTTCTCATCAGCCTGCATCTCGCCGCCGGTCGGATGCGTCAGGGTGACGCTCGCTTCCGCAGGAGTAACGGAAAAATTAATCGTGCAGGTCTCAAGCTCCGTCATTGCATCAAGCTCAATGCTCATATCTCCGGAGACAGTGAATTCACCGCTCTGCATTTGATAGCCGAAGCGGGTAAGGGTATAGGAATAATCTCCCGCCGCAAGCGCGTAAACATTGCCGTTCGCCGTCGGATTTTCGATATTTCCCTCCGCATTGCGCACCGTCAGCACCGCCAGCGGATCAACATTTTCAAACGTGACCGTGCCAAGGCTCTGCAGCGCAAAGTTTTTGAACCAAACGCAGTCGCTTCCGTGGTCGCCGGAGCTGTCTTTAACATAAGCAAGCGTAACAACGCTCCCCGCAGTGACCGTCTGAGAGTAATTTGTCCAGTCGATCTCCCCGCTGAGAGTTTTTTCCGTGCTTCCGTTAACGGACAGATAGTCGTAGCGTGCTTCCGAGCTTACCTTGTAATCAAACGAAAGGCGCGCATTCGAAACAGCTTCTCCGAACGTTATCGTGATTGTGACAACGGATGATCTCATGCCGCCGCTGGCGGATTTTATTCCGTTTTCACCGTCGGATACGAACTCCGTGCCGCTTTCGCCGGTGAAATTCGTGTTATGGCTGTATTCAACGGATGCAGCATCACCGAGCGGATCGAAAACGGCATCGGGAAAATCGCCCGCTGTTTTCGCCGCGGCAAGGTTCATCTCACCGATTGCGGCGAAAGGAACTGCACAAAGCAGCATCAAAACCGCTGCAAACAGTGCAATTGTTTTCTTCATAGCAAAAATACCTCCGAAACTTCCGATTTTTGCGCCGAACAAATATGCTCCCTGCAAAAAAGCTCTTAAGCCAAAGCCTGTTCTGCGAAAAAGCTGTTCGGCAAACCTCTGATTTTAATATGAGCACGGTGGAATCAACAAACCGACCGGAAAGGCCGCACACGGAATCAAAAAACAGATTCCGCTGCGCACTTGAAAAGTTCTTGCGTATGACTGAAATTTCAATGTTTTGAAGCAGTTTCTGCTTTGCCGAAACCGCACAAAAATAAGCCATACGGAGATACCGCCCGAAGCTTGCGCTTTATGCGGTGCAAGTATCCTGACTTGTGCTGCGGCAATTGATATTCACCCGTATTGATTTTCGGCACAAAAATCGAACAGCAAAGCGGAAATTTTTAAATCCGCAAAGCAACTGCGAACAACCGTCCTGCTGAACGCAAAACGTTTTCGAACCGCTCTCCCGAGCCGACTTTTTGAGCAAAAACCATACGAATGAATTCAACGCCTGCGGATAACGCCTGCCTTCTCACGGTTTGAACACCGTAATGGCGAACTTTTGTTCCCCCGAAAGACTTTCTCAAAAAGGACTTTCGAAACCCCTCCGGTTCGGCGCACCCTCACACTCACAGTGCCGGTCGCGTGGGCAAAATGCCTCGTTCATTTGAGTCGATGCCTTATCAACGCCCGTTCCGCACGAAAACTCCCATTGAAATGTCGAAGATTCGAACCTTTAATGAGTTCTTTTTCCGTTGTTCCGAACGTTGATCTTTGCAGCAATCGATTACATCGCATAGCTGATATTTATTTTTAACAGAAAGGATATCCCCCTCTGCGACTCGTATTGTAGCAGAGTTGCGGCAAAAAGTCAACACATACCGAGCAAAACTGCCGAACACTTTTTGTTCGTTTACCGATTCGGACATGCTTGCGTAAAAAACATGAAAACATTATGTTCCGCACCGTTCCTTCCGCCTGCGGCAGCAGTCAAAGAATCGGGCAGTTTTTTTCATATTTCTTTCGAAAAGTTCTTGCCGCCGGCGAATTATGTGCTATAATTAAGCAGCACGCCGAACAGTTCGTGCTTTTGCATAAAATGAATTGATTCAACAGGCTGTTTTCAAAAAGCGACCCCTGTTCGATGTTCGGTTTGGGTAAAAGCGGTCATTGCATTCACCTTTTGCTTGAAATGTGAATACACTGTTTTCGAGCCTGCGGAGCGGGCGGTTTTGCAAACAGATTGGCTGAGTTTGAAAGGATGATAACATAAAATGAAGATAGCAGTACTTTGCGGCGGCAGGAGCAGTGAGCGGGATGTTTCGCTTTCCACAGGAATTCAGGTTGCGCGTGCGCTGCGCGAAACGGGGCACGATGTTGTGCTTGTTGATGCATGTGTGGATTTCCCGCTTGATTGCAGACCCGAAGAGGTTTTTGAAAAAGCACTGCCGATTGAAAATCATGCCATCGGTGCAGCCGCGCCGTGCGTTGAAAGATTTTTTGACCGTGCATCGGGTTTTTTCGGCAAAAACGTTCTTGAAATCTGCAAAAGTGCGGATATTGTTTTCAATGCGCTGCACGGTGACGAAGGCGAAAACGGCAAATTGCAGGCAGTGTTCGACCTTTTGAACATTTGCTACACCGGTTCCGGTGCGCAGGGCTGCATGCTTGCAATGAACAAGAGCCTTTCAAAGCAGCTTTTCCGCACGCACGGAATTCCGACCCCCGAAGCGGTGATTCTTTCCGAATCGGACAAATGCCGCGCGGCCGAGCTCTGCGAAAAGCTCGGTTTGCCCTGCGTTGTGAAGCCCGCAAGCCTCGGCTCAAGTGTCGGCGTTTCAATCGTCCGCACGAACGATGAATTTTTCACCGCGCTGGATTCGGCTTTCAGCCTTGAACACACCGTTATCGTTGAAAAATACATCAAAGGGCGCGAGTTCGCCGTCGGTATCGTCGGCAGCAGAGTTCTTCCCGCAATCGAAATAATCCCGAAGCATGGTTTTTACGATTATAAAAACAAATATCAACCGGGCTGCACCGTTGAAATCTGCCCGGCGGATATAGATTCGGACACCGCCGAGCGCATGGCGGAAGCAACCCGCAAAGTCTTCCGTGTTCTCGGTCTCGGCGCATATGCACGGGCCGACTTTATGGTTGACGAAAACGGTATTTATTGCCTTGAAGCCAACACCCTGCCCGGCATGACGCCCGTCAGCCTGCTTCCGCAGGAAGCTGCGGCCGATAAGCTGGATTTTCCTGCTTTGCTTGAAGCGATTATTAAGGAAAGCCTGCTTTTGAGAGCAACCGAGCGACGGCATTGACACAGGCTTCCCGATGTTTAAGGGAAGCAGATATACTCCATTTTATAAAAAGTGAGACAGCATTATGATTAACCTTACAATTTCCGAAGCCATGACCGCCGCGGACGGTCAGCTTGTTCACTGTGAAGACCCCGCATACATCGGGGATATGCTTATTGAGGGCATCACCCTCGACAGCCGCAAAGTTAAACCCGACTGGCTTTTTATCGCAGATAAGGGCGAGCGGGCGGACGGGCACGATTATGTTGAATCCGCACGGCGCAGCGGTGCCGCCGCGGCGGTTGTGGAGCATGAACTTGACATTCCGATTCCGCAAATCCTTGTTGAAAACAGCTTGCGCGCAATGCAGCGCATTGCAGGCTACATACGCGAAAAGAGCGGCGTGAAGGTTATCGGCGTTGTCGGCAGCGTCGGAAAAACAAGCACGCGGCAGATGCTTTCCTGTGTGCTTGAACAAAAATTCAGCGTTCTCAGCACGGAAGGCAATTTCAACAACGAATACGGACTGCCGCAAACGTTTTTCCGTCTCGAACCGCATCACGAGCTTGCGGTTGTTGAAATGGGCATCAGCCACTTCGGCGAAATGGACAGATTGGGCGCAATTGCACGTCCCGATTACGTTGTTTTCACCAATATCGGCAATATGCACCTTGAGAACCTTATCGACCGCAGCGGCGTACTTCGCGCCAAAACCGAGGTTGTGAAGCATATGCCGCATAACGGCAGATTGTTTTTTAATGCGGCGGATGATAAACTGTGTGAATACGCAAAGACCTCACCCATCCCCGTAAAGTTTTACGGCATGGACGAAAGCTTGCCCGTGCATCCCGAAAACATACGCTTCATCGATGCGGCGGAAACCGATTTTGTGCTGAATTATTTCGGAACACGAATCCCCGTTTCAATGCCCGCAGCGGGGCTGCATATGGTTCAAAACGCCGTTGCCGCCGCCGCTGCGGCACATGAACTCGGGCTGACTGCCGAGCAGGTAAAAGCGGGCATTGAAAGCTTCAGCCCTGTCGGGCATCGCTGGCGCGTGCTTTTTGCCTGCTGCCTCCCTGCCGCAGATGCAGCTGCAAATAATGCAGATGCAAATTTCGAGGCAAGCTCCGCTTCCGCCGGCTCCGAAACGTTCACCGTTATTGATGATTGCTATAACGCCGGACCCGATTCCGTCCGCGCCGCGCTCACCGCTCTCGTTTCGGCTGCAAAACCCGGCTGCCGGAAAATCGCAATGCTCGGAGATATGCTCGAATTGGGCGAAAACTCCGCCGCACTGCACAAAAGCCTCGGCGCATATTGCGCCGAATGCGGGCTTGACGCGCTCTTCACCTCAGGCGACCTTGCGTCAGATATTGCTCTCGGTGCGGAAAATGCAGGAATGCGCAACGTTTTCCGCATTTCGAAGGACACGGTGTCAACTGCTCTGCTGCATTTTGCAAAGCCCGGAGACACGGTGCTTGTAAAGGCTTCACGCGGGGCACATTTTGAAAACATTGTTGATGAACTCGGCAATGCAAATCCCACAAAATGAGTCTGAACCGAGCTGCTGTGATTTGCCGTTTGTTTTGAATTGTTTTGAACTCACGGAAATATTTTTATCAAAATCAGAATTGCATAAAAAACGGCCTTCGCCAAAAGAGTTTCCCTTCTGCGAAGGCCATTTGCCGCATATGCTGCGGCACTGTACCGCTGAATTTCAATCAACCGTGACTCTCAGCTGTTGAAAGCCGATTATTCGATCGTAACCGTGCTTGCAGTCGGAAGTTCTTTCTGTTCCTCCTTGGGGAGAACAATATTAAGAACACCGGATTCATATTTCGCCTTTACATCCTCAGGCTTGATATCTCCGACATAGAAAGTGCGGCTGCATGTGCCGACATAACGTTCACGGCGGATGACACGACCCTTCTTGTCCGCTTCATCTTTGTCAAGATCCTTGTTTGCGCTGACGGTCATATAACCGTCTTTAATCTCAACCTTGATTTCGTCCTTGTTGAACCCGGGCAGATCAACAGCCATTTCATAGCCGTCCTCTTTTTCGCGGATATCAGTCTTCATAAGGTTCTTTGCGTGCCTGCCGTACAGCGGATTCCTTCCGCCGAAGAAGTCACTGTCAAAAAGATCATCGAACATTTTTTCATTAAATACTACCGGCAACATAGTTAATTTCCTCCAAATATTGATTTTTGATATATGTTAAAGCTTTGCTGCACGGAAAGTTGTTTCCGTGCTCAGGCATTGCTTGCAGAAACGAGAAGCTTTTTCAGGCCTCTTTGCCCGAAGAAATGCAGGCGCATACGACCAAGCTGATACCCTGCAGAATCAGCACCAGTCCCACGGTTAAACCGACAGCCGCAACGCTTATCCACGGATTCATCATGCATATAATGCCTGCCGCAGTAAGCAGAATGCCAATTGCAAGCACCCAACCCCAAGCACGCACACCAAGCGCACGCAGGTCAAAGGCACTTACAAATCTGCCGATACCCGAGAACAAAAGCCAAAGTGTAAACAGCAGGGGCAATGAAAGCAGCGTGAACCATTGGTTGAACAGGAGCAGCAAAGCCATTATAACGGTCAGCACTCCGTTCAGCAGCAGCCAGCCCGAACCCAACAGAGTTTTGCTTGTTCCGGCAAACACGACTATTTCCGCAATGCCTGCCGCAAGCATGAAAAGTCCAAACAGAATCCCGGCGGATACCACCGCGGCATCCTGATTGCAAAGGCAGAACACACCGCCTGCCGTCAGTAAAATTCCCGCTGCAATATCAATTATGCGGATAGCTTTTGTACTCATTATAATTACCCCTTTTCCTTCAGAGAAGCATCTCCGTAACATCCGTCCGTGCTTCTCTTCTCATTTCTGATGATTATATTTTAATCTTTTGTCTTGAATCGACAATATGCTGCGGATATAATATTATCGATTTCGTTTGTGCATTCCGCACAAACAGAAGGGATACAGGATTTGATGAATGAAGCCCCGTTTGGAAGCAGTGAAATCGCTGTTTTATTGAACGATTTTTTGTTAAATGATGATATAGCCGGACTTGCAGCCGACGTTGGTCGCCTGCTCGGTTATCCGCTGCTTGTAATTAACGACACCTTTCATGTTGCAGCGTCATACTATCCTGCGAATTTTACCGATTCCGTGTTTATAAATGCTGTTAAGCTCGGCGAAATCACATATGAAGCGGGTGCGCTGATAAGCCAAAGTGAATCCCTTAACGGCGGCTGTGCTGACTACATAAAGCTTTCCGACAGCCCTTTCCTGCGCAGGTTTGCCCCGCTCACATGCTCCGGGGTGCGGCTCGGCTATCTGATATGCGTTGACACGGACGGCTGCATGGCGGACATTCCGCTGCAAACATGGCAAACTGTCGAAAGAGTTCTGGCAAAACAGCTTTTTATCGAAGTCAGCCGCATCGACAAACCTCTCGAAACAACCGAAGAGATACTCATGCATCTGCTCGACGGCGGCTTTCCGTCAGCGCCATATTTCAAACTGCAAACTATAAATACCTACCTCGCGGATTTTCATCCGGCAGCTTTTGCGCTGATCGACCTTTCTGCTTACCACAGCAAGTACCTCGGCAAACGATATCTCAAAACGGAGATTTATTCCTGTTTTTCGGACTCTCATGCTTTTGTGTATCATGAAAATATATTTATGTTTCTTCATAATAACTACAGTCGAGCCGAACTAACTGCACTGGCGAAAGAATTTCAGCTTAAAATCATCGTTTCAGACGAGATTGAAGATCTGTTTGACTTGCCTTCACTCTATCAGGCCGCACACGATGCTCTTGAATTGATGACATACGGACAATTCAGCTGCGGCAATGTATGCAGCGTTTCACAGCTGCGCACACCGCTTATGCTGAAACGGCTTGAAGGCAATGAAAACATTATTCCGCCGAAACTGCGTGAACTTGCAGCGCATGACAGAAAAAAAGAAACTCAATACTGCGAAACGCTTTACACATACCTTATATGCAGCTGTTCGCTCAAAAAAACATGCGATATGCTTTTTACGCATCGCAACACCATACTTTACCGCATCAAACGTATCCGTGAGGATTTCGGCATTCCTTTGGATGACCCCGCCTCCCATACGGAGCTTTTGATCGGGACTTCTCTTATTTTACTTAAAACGAAGGGCCCCTTTTTCTTCCGCCCCGTTGATACACCGAACTGCATTCCCATGTCCGACACGGAATGCTGAAGCTGTTACCGAGAGTTTTTTGAGGAGGTTTTTAAATGAAGGAGAATCGAAAGTTATTAAAAGAAGTCATCAAAGGAATTAAGCGCGACATGACCGATGAGGACGTGCTTAATCTTCTTGCGGACAGCAAGGTTTCGGAAAATCCGAACCGTGAAAAAGATAAGTACACCGTCGGGCAGCGTGCTGCCGATGCAATTGCAAAGTTTGCAGGAAGCTGGGCATTTATTTTTTCGTTTGCCGGCCTCCTCATTCTGTGGATGCTTGCGAACGTGCCGCCTTCTGGGGATGACGGGCGG
>OGQY01001205.1_pt1 | contig 18041 bp, 14 predicted proteins | sample 1553361 | NCBI WGS metagenome assembly OGQY01 (sample SAMEA2579963, study PRJEB22360) | human gut metagenome | reverse complement strand
CAGTGTGATTATTATGGATTACGCAGTCAGAACATCACCAAGTACTTCTGCGAACTCCTGCAGGAAGTTGATGACAGGATATCTTTTTATTGCTGTTTATACAGATGTCAATGGTTACAGCGGCGAATGGTTGTATTATTATCTGACATTTTTTATAAATTTCATCTGTTTTCTATTATTTCAGCAATGGTTTTGTCTCGCACGTAGCAATGTTTTTATCACGCGCACATATGTCTTTTATACTCACCGATTTCACACCACTTATCCACATCTTCACAAAACGATTTTCATAGAAATCCCATTTTCCTCTACTACTTCACATATCTCCAATACTTCATCCTCCCCGCTCACTACTCTTCTTTTTACTTCTTTTACTTTTTATACTTTTCACGTCTCCAATATGTATATTTTTCTCATAATTATGCATAGTATATTTCTGCATTTTTCTTTTTTCAACGATGCTTATAGTAAAAAACAGCTACTTGTGTACGGTCACGGAGCTGCAATTTATCCAGAATTGAGCTCAGATAATTTCTCACTGTCCCTTCTCCCAGGTACATTTCCGCAGCAATTTCCTTATTGCTGTATCCATTTGCAACCAGACGGATGATTTCCTTTTCTTTTTCATTAATTTCACAGACACTATAATCAAAATTTTCCTTCTTTTGAATCAAATCCGGTATTTTAGACACAATTTCCTGTCCAAATACAGTTTGCCCGGAATACACTGCTCTCAATGCCGGCAAAATGCTTGCATAATCCTGTTTCAGCAGATACCCTTTTGCTCCCAGGCGTAACGCTTTCACAATATATTCATCATCAAGGAACGTTGTAAGAAGCAATATATTAGCCTTTGTGTCTGCTTTTAATATTTCAGCTGAAGCCTCGAGTCCATTCATATTCTTCATTCGAATATCCATTAACAAGACATCTGGCCTATATTCTGCATACAGGCATACCGCATCTCTGCCATCGGACCCTGTTGCCAGCACCTGTACGTCTTCATTCACTTCAAGGATTGTTTTCAAAGCCTCTGTAACCAGGCAGTCATCATCTACTATCACTATTTTCATTTCCTGTAAATCCTCATTTTTTCTGCTATTCTGCTCTATTTTGTTTCGGAATCACAACAAAAATACGGAATCCTTTTTCGCCATTGATCTGGAGATTTCCATTCAATGTATTTACACGTTCCTGCATATTTTTCAATCCGATTCCTGTTGTATTTTTGTCATAATCTGCGCAGCCTTTTCCATTATCTTCAATGCATAGCTGATATATTGCCGGATGCTCTCTCATAATAATTTTAATCTGTGTCGCAGAACTATATTTCATAGCATTCGATATAGCTTCTTTTACAATGCTGATAAAACAATATTTTATTTCTCTGGGTATTATTTCGGACATATCGTATTCAAATTCTACATTTTCTATCTTTATGTCCGTTATAATCCCCTTTATTGTTTCTTGAAGATTCACTGCATCATCATGAAGATCATGCACACTTGAGCGGATACTATCCATGGCAGAATTAAGTGAATTATCCAGCCCTTTTAAAAGACTATCCAGATTCTGATCCTTATTTATGGCTCTGGCGGCCCCGGTTAGCAGAATCGTTCTAGACAGCACATGTCCCACATTATCATGGATTTCTCTTGCAATTCGATTTCTTTCACGAAGCGTTGCTGCATAAATTTCGGAATTCTGTTTTTCTGCCAGCGCCTTATTTTTTTCTGACAAAAGAAGTGCTTTTTCTTCTCCTGAATCCACAGTTTTTCGCAATTCAATGTCCATTTTATCGTACTTATAAGTTTTTCTTTCCAATATAGCCGCAAGCAGACATCCAACCACATATTTTGCCATTATTTCTATGTGCATATCCCCATATTTCCCCAGCAGAATTGCCCCTGCCATACTTATGGCCAGTCCCATCTGCCAGTTTATTTCTTTTATCAGTGCATATATCAGAATCGGATAAAACATTTCTATTTCAGGCACTACAAGTGCCATTAAAGCAAATACTGTACAAACCAAAACTTTTGTACTTTTTCCATGTATGAAATAGATTCCGCAAATCAGGATTACCGCCCAGAGAATCGCAAAAATCAGCGTCCTGTCAGGTTCTTTCCACAAAAGGACTATCAGACTATATATAAACAGTAGTCCCATATCCTGAAAATATCCCATATTCCTCCATTCTAAAGGTTTCTGCAAAGAATTTATTCTCTTTTATTGCCTGTCTTTTATTATGTTTTTCTTTTACATATTTATAATATAACACATTCCAGTTTATTCAAAGTGACAAATGTCATCCTTTTTTTGTGACATCCTGCACTTGGTATTTCACACAATTTATCTTATAGTATAGTCAGGAAGAAACACTTGTCTGCTTCCGGTATTTATGCATATCTGCCCCTGTCAGATACGCATGATTTAAACTTTTTGTATGGAAGGAGTTATTATGATTCATATAGAAAATCTGGTAAAAAGATATGGTGATCTGGTTGCTCTGAATCATCTGAATCTCGATATTCATGAAGGAGAGATTTTTGGTCTGCTTGGCCCTAACGGTTCCGGAAAAACAACCGCGATCAACTGTCTCCTCTCTCTTTTAAAATATGACAAAGGAACGATCGAAGTCTTTGGCCAGCCTATGACCCCTGAGAGTTATCAGGTCAAACAGCAGATTGGCATTGTTTTGCAGAATGTCGCTGTTTTTGACGAATTGACAGTATATGAAAATATCGATTATTTCTGCGGTTTATATGTTTCTGATAAAAAACGCCGCAAAGAACTGGTCAATGAGGCAATTCAGTTTGTCGGGCTCGAAGATTACTGTAAAACCCGCCCCGGGAAACTTTCTGGCGGTCTGCTGCGGCGGCTGAATATTGCTTGCGGTATCGCTCACAAGCCTCGTCTGATCATTATGGATGAGCCTACCGTTGCAGTTGATCCGCAAAGCCGTAATAAAATTCTCGAAGGTATCCAGAAACTGAACGAACAGGGTTCTACTATCATTTATACTTCCCACTACATGGAGGAAGTAGAACAGATCTGTACCCGCATCGCAATTATGGACCACGGACGGGTAATTGCATCCGGAACCACTGAGGAACTGAAGAAAATGATCAAAACAGGCGAAACGATCACAGTGGAAGCAATTCTTCTCGAAGAAAAACACCTTCAGGATATCAGGAATCTTTCTCATGTTTTTGATGTGCATTATGAAAATCAGATTCTCTCTCTCCGCTGCACAGGTGCTCAGCATAATCTGATTCGTCTTCTGAACTACCTTCAGAGCCAGGACATTACTTTTGGAAGAGTCTTTTCCGAACTTCCAACTCTGAATGATGTCTTTCTGGAGATTACAGGAAAACAACTTCGTGATTAATATTTATGTATATTTATACATGAATATGCATAAATTCACAGAAAGGATTTTTTATGCTGCATTTAATAAAGTATAATCTTCTGGTTAAATTACGTAACTTTAATATGACCTTCTGGCCGCTTGTTTTTCCTCTGATTCTTGGTACCTTCTTCTTTTTTGCATTTGGAAACCTGAATGATGCAGATTTTGAGACCGTTCAGGTAGCTATGGTGCAGGAAACCAGCCCTAATCCACTGTTCAGCTTTTACATAGACCAGGTTAAAAAAAGTAATTCAGATCTTCTGAACATTCAGGAGATGGATGAATCTGCAGCGCTTACTGCTTTAAAAAACAAGGAAATCTCTGGTATCTATTACAATGAAATGACTCCGTCTCTGACAGTTAATGCACATGGCATTCCGGAAAGTATCCTTCAGTCTGTTCTGGAAAGTTACAATAACAACCTGCACACGATACAGAATATCCTGAAAAAACATCCTTCCGGAATTCTGGAAGGACTTTCACAGATGGCAGATACCCGCGATCTTGTACAGGAACTTTCCCTGGGTGGAAAAACGATCGATGGTAATTCGCAGTTTTTTTACGCTCTGATCGCCATGGCGTGCCTGTATGGATGTTTTATCGGCTTTGGCGCCGCGATCACGTTACAGGCCAATTTAACAGCTCTGGCGGCAAGACGTTGTGTTACTCCCACCCATAAACTCAAACTGATTTTATCCGAGCAGATTACTTCCTTTCTGCTCGGATATACCGATGTAATTATTTTACTCATTTATCTCAGGATCATACTGAAACTGGATTTTCAGGGACAAATAGGAAAAATGCTTATCATTTCACTGTTCGGAAGCCTGATCGGTGTTTCTGTGGGGCTGTTTGTCGGAAGTCTCGGCAAACTGAATGAAGGTATAAAAGTTGCTGTTATCCTTGCGATTTCCATGGTCTGCAGTTTTCTTGCAGGACTCATGAACAGTAACATGAAAGATCTCGTAGAAAAACATGCTCCGATCATCAACCGCATCAATCCTGCTGCCCTGATTTCGGATGCATTTTACTGTATCAATGTTTACAATGATACAGCCCGCTATTACCGCAATCTTGTCACACTTGCAGTTATGAGCGCTGCTTTTGTTATGGCTTCATTTTTACTGATCAGGAGGAATCGCTATGACAGTATTTAAAGGCTATATGAAAATATTAAAAAAGAATATCGGTCTGGTGATCATATATCTGGTTATTTTTTTCTCCGTTGCCATGGCTCTTCAGGCAGCTGCCAGCAAAGAGCATCTGGAAGATTTTGAAAAAGCGCGAGTGGATATTGCTGTTGCAGATAATGATCAGAGTACTCTTTCTCATGCTTTAACAGACTATCTCAAAACAATCCATAATGTTTCTGAGATTTCCAGTGATCCTTCTGTTATGCAGGAAGAGCTTTTTTACAGAAATGCAGAATATATTGTACAGATTCCAAAAGATTTCTATAAAACCTGCATTGTACAGGATAACCCGATTTCCGTCACAAAGATTCCCGGATCCTATACTTCATTTTATGTAGACCAGCAGATCAATGCATGGCTGAATAATGTGCGCACATACATTGCTTCTGGTTTTTCTCAGAAAGAAGCTACAAAAGCCGCTCTGGAACAGCCTTCTTCCAGGGTTTCCATGTATCAGGACACCGAAACCACTTCCGAAACACCGGCATATACCTATTATTTCCGTTATGTTCCCTATCTGTTTCTGGCTGTTCTGTGCTATTCCATGGGCTATATTCTTCTTGCTTTTCAGAAAGAAGATATCCAGAAACGTATGCAGGCTTCATCCGTTTCCATTCGCCGGCAGAACCTTGAAGGACTGCTTGCCATGTTTACGATCGGAGTCGGTTTATGGCTGATCGCCGTCACAGGTGCAATTGTCATGTATCAGAAAGATCTCCTGGCTTCCGGTGTTCTGACCTATTATCTCCTGAATACCTTTGTGATGATGATGGTCTCGCTGTCTCTGTCTTATCTGCTCGGACTTTTTGTAAAAAACAGCAACATGCTTAATGGACTTTCCAATATTGTTTCTCTTGGCATGTGCTTTTTGTCCGGTGTTTTTGTACCAATGAGTGTTATGGATAAAAAAGTACTTAAAATAGCACAGTTTCTTCCAGTCTACTGGTATGAGGACATCAATGAAACGCTCGCCAGATATCATAGCGTTTCTGGCAATATTGCCACAGATATCTGGAAATCTCTGGGAATCGAAGTTATGTTTGCTCTGGCATTTGTTGCTATCATTCTGGCTCTTTCGAAATATAAACGACAGAAGTAGGACAATGTACCCTCATTTCTCCAGAAAAAAAGAACTCCTGCTCTTGTGTTATTCATCACATTTTACTGTGAAAATCAACATAAGCATGAGTTCTTTTTTTTATCCTTTTTTTCAAGTCGAACATCCGTGAGACTTGGCGCGTGATTCTGGTCAGCGTAAGCTGACATATTCTTTACAGAATCACTGCGCATCCTCGCGGAGCGTTTATCTCAGTCGGAGATTGGACTCCCACTGAGACAAATTTGCTATTACTCACCACCTGAAAGAGGTGGGAGTCTTCTCGACTGAGATAAAACAGTCAGTTCTGTCAGAAGAAAATTCCAACCTGTTCCAGGAACTGTTCCGGTGCTTCTACATGTGGAAAATGTTTTGTTTCTTTAATCATAACAGCTTCTACCGATGGATTGACATTCTGATATGCTTCTATGATTGCTTCCCCATTGTTCTCAGCTTCACCTTCAACAATATAAAGACTGTTATCGATTTCTTTCAGTCCACGGGTAATATCAATATTCATATATTTAGATGCTTTATTTGCATAAACATTCTTTGCATAACAGCCGCCTCTGTGCGCTGCCTCATAATATGCATCCTGCAGGTCTCTGTCCGGATGGAACGGATCAACTGCATAATTCTCAATGAATTCGTTATTAACAGCATCTCTTGATACGACCATGTGATAAACCAATGTTCCAAACACCGGAATTTCCAGACATCTGCGGAGAAGTTTTTCTTTCTTTCCAGGCATCTGTTTCAGACTTGAAAGACTGACCGGATTTACCATCATAATCTTGTTGAACAGATCTTTTTCATTGTGACATGCCATCACAACAAAAGATACTGCATATCCGTTCACGATAACATCTGTCTTCTCTCCGATCACATTTTTAATAAAATCGCAGATGGCCTGTACATAAACAAAGTTTGTATAAGTTATTCCTGACTTCTCAGAACGTCCGCATCCCGGAAGATCCAGGTTATAGACCGTATGCTCCAGTGCAAGATCATCCTCGATCTTACCCCACTCATATCCGGAACCACCCGGAAGCATATCATGGATCAAAAGGATCGGGCTTCCTTTGCCTTTTTTTGTATAATAAATATCACCAAAGCGCCAATGATAATAATTTCTTACATCAGTGTCCAGCATTTCCTTCAGACAGGCGGATGCTGCGATCACTTTATTTATAATATGAATAGTGGCAGTTGTTGTCATAACCAGTGCTGCTGCAGTCAGCAGACGTTTGCTGTGTTTCTTCATGTTCTACCTCCCTTTTTCCATCACCTGAATATCTATATTATACGATAAAAAAGGTCTTTTTACAATCTATAACAGAGAAAGAAGTTTCTCTACATCTTCCATTCTGGTTGCCCAGCTGGTTGCAAATCGGACTACCGTATGTGTATCATCCTTCTTCTCCCAGAAGCTGAACTGGACATCTTTTTTTAATTCTTCCATCTTACGGTTCTCCAGAACAACAAACTGCTGATTAGTAGGTGAATCTATGTAAAATGTATATCCTTTTTCTTTCAGTCCCGCTTTAAGAACGGCGGCTGTTTCGATAGCATTTTTACCAATTTCAAGATAAAGATCATCTGTAAAAAGCGCATCAAACTGCACCCCCGTAAGTCTGCCTTTTGCAAGCAGGGCTCCATGCTGTTTGACTCTTGTAAGGAAATGCTTCGGCATACTGTCTCCGGTAAACACAACAGCTTCTCCGCATAAAGCACCCGCCTTGGTTCCTCCGATATAAAATACATCGCAAAGCTTTGCAATATCCTGTAAAGTCACATCTGTTTCTTTGCTGACCAGTCCATAGATCAGTCTGGCCCCATCCATAAAAAGAGGAATTTTATATTCCCTGCATACTGCAGAAAGCTCCGTCAGTTCTTTTTTTGTATACAGTGTTCCATATTCTGTCGGATGAGAAATATAGACCATTCCCGGAAATACCATATGCTCATGATTTTCATCACCATAAAATGTCTCAATCAGATTCTTAAGGTCCGCTGCATTGATTTTCCCATTCTTTTCTGGAAGTGTCAGGACTTTATGACCGGTAAATTCAATCGCACCGGCTTCATGTGTACTGACATGTCCCGTCTGAGCCGCTACAACGCCCTCATACGGCTGTAACATCGTATCAATGACAATCTGATTGGTCTGCGTGCCGCCTGTCAGTAAAAAGACTTCTGCGTCCTCACAGCCACATGCCTTCTTGATCTTTTCTTTTGCTTCTTCACAGTAATGGTCGGTTCCATATCCAGGAAGCTGCTCCATATTGGTATCGATCAGGTGCTGAAGGACTTTTTCATGTGCACCTTCTGAATAATCATTTAAAAAATATAACATCTCTGATTCCTCGCTTATTATAAAATCGACTCTATTTTATCACCAGGAAGATTTTTTTACCACTGGCAAACAAAAAAATACCCCGCGAGCAACTCGCGGGGCAGGTTCGTATAAATTTAATTTTCTTCTGTAGCTGTATCGGATGTACTTTCTTCGGCATCTTCCGTATCCGGATTCACCATCTTCTGATAAGCTTCATCCAGATCTTTTACATTCATCTTGTTCACCAGATAAACTTTATCCTCAACTACCGCCGCATAGAAGTTTGTATCATATTCATAATACTTCACCGTAGTTTCTTTTCCGTCTGTATCTTTAAAGATAAAGGTATATGCCGGATCTCCTTCTGGAGTATACTCCTCAGTAAGACGTTCCTGTGCGGTCATGTTGATGAGTTTATTGTAGAAAGTCGTGAATGTGGATTCATCGAGGTCTTCGCCATCTAACTTGTAAGTTGTTGTAGTAGTCTCTTCCTCATCATCAGAAGAACTTTCATCAGAGGAGTCTGTATCTGTGGAACTCTCATCCGATGTTTCTGTACTGCTTTCATCTGTAGTATCAGAATCTGTATCGTCTGTGGTATCTTCATCTTCTGCCTTTACGGTTTCCGTTACAACGTTTATTGTATGATCTCCCTCTGCACTCTGTACCTCCAGGGAATCCAGATCATTAACCGATACATAGCTTACAGACAGGTTGTAGAAATCAGACATTATACTGTCGAGGATATCTGTCAGAGAATCTTTCGTGATCGTGTAAACTTCTTTGCTGTCATCTACTTTCACATAACGGTCATCGCCGGTCTCATCTCCCACATAAATGGTAAGCGTCTTCTCTACCGTCTGTGTTTCCTGTTCATCCTCGGTATACTTCACAGTGATAACTGCATACGGATCGTCAAATCCATACTTGGAATCGTCGGTGCAGTTATAATCTACAAAATTATCATATGCCAGGGATCCGACTGCCGATGTCACAGTTCCTGCTTTTGTAGTATCTGCCTTCTCTGTAGTCTTTCCATCAGATACATTCCAGAACAGATTGTCTGCATCCTGTGTAATCTCATAACCATTCTCTTTATCTACTTTAACATCTGTGATCGTAGCAGATGTTACGGATGGAAATGTGCCACTCTCCGCAAAATCATACAAAGTTCCCATAAAAGGCTCTATTGAGCTGCTGGATACCAGATAAACATTTTTATCATCATCCTCTTTTTTCACATAGTACTGATTATTTGAAGATTCCATACCAATCTGAAGACTTGTATCACCATCAGCTGTTGTCAGCGTAATGGTATTCTGCGGATTATCCAGATCATACTGACTCATATCTTCCACATCGGAAATCTCCTGGTCAGCAGTCAGGGATGCAACTCCCTTGACTGCACTGTCAACCGTGTCCTGATTCACCGGAAAATTCGCATCAGATTTTTCTGTCCAGCTATCATCTTTTTTATCAAATTCTACTTCATTCTGGTCTGCGGTAAATGAAACTGCTGTTATATCATCTGCCTCCAGACTTACCAAATCTACGCTTGTGTCATTCTCTTCAGTTTCTTTTTCTTCCTGTGAGGTAACATAAAAGTTTACGCCTTCATACGCTGCACACAGCACTCCCAATACGACTACTGCCGAAACCAGTTTGACTGTTTTTTTCTTCATTTATGCCTTTCTCCTTTTCAGCCATACCATAAATCCCATTACCAGGAAGACTACCGGGATGATTCCCATTACCATGATCTTCCAGAAGCTTACATCATAAGCAGTCAGTGTCAGATAGGAAATCTGCAGGTTTTTAGATGGGACAGAAATTGTTGATGTCTCATCCGAGCTGCACATCCAGCTCAGAGAACTCATGATCATCTGCTCATTTCCACCGGATACCATCTGGTTGATCTGGCTGTCCATCAGATTTGAAGAAGTATAATAAACGATCTGTGTCTCTTTGTCATCATCCAATGTTTCTGTAATACTTACACCAAGATCAAACGGACCATCAATATCATCATCGGTTTTTTCAATCGCTCCACTATTGACATCCACTTTGGAATAAGCACTGTCAGAAGTTGTCAGAAGACTGTTGATCGTAACGGTATCTCTGACATCATCTGTCTTCTTGATTCCCTGTGCATAAGGCATCAGAACATAATAACCTTTGGATGCAAAATCAGAGACTGCATCGGTGCTGTTGACTGTCGGTACCAGATAATAAGGCATCTGCGCATAATGCTGTGAATCGCCTTCAATTACAATACCCTCTGTTCTCTCTACTCCATAGTTCTTGAGAACCGCATCAAAATTATCCATGGATTCTTCTGTATAATCAGAGAAGATCATAGCTTTTCCGCCATTTTCAAGATAATCAATGATCGCATCTTTCTCAGATTCGGAAATATCGGAAGTTGGTGCGTTGATTAGCAGGCACGCAGCATCATCCGGGACACTTTCTTCTGTGATCAGGTTCAGAGATTTAATATCAATATTTGCTTTCTGGATATCTTCCTGAAGAGTAGAATCCAGGTCTTTTTCACCATGTCCATCCAGTGTATAAAGAACCGGAAGGTCTTCGGAAGTTACATAGGAAATAGCACTGTCGATCTGTCCTTCTCCATCGAATCCTGTCGTTGTGGACTGATACGTATTATAATCAATCGAAGATTCATAAATACTGCTGTAATTTACAACTTTGCTTCTGTCACCACATACCACGATCAGGCTGTTTGCAGCAACATCATCACTGGTATATTCTGACGTAAATTTCGGATTTACAACAGGATCTTTCTGTTCTACTTTAATATGATCTGATCCTTCTTCATATTTCTCAAGTAACTTTTTAATTGTTTCATCTTCAGAACCGCTCTGTACGACCTGATAAATGGTCACATCTTTGTCCAGATCTTTCAGGAATTTCTTTGTGTCATCCCCGATACTGTAAAGTTTCTGTTCGCTGACATCCACTTCTGTATATTTGGATGGAAGGGAACCAACAATCATATTTACCACAAGAACGATCACTACAAAAACAGCACTGATAACAACACTGTAAGAACCGTTCTTGATGTATTTTTTATTCATGGAATCCTTTATTTTCTGTTTTAAAGGTTTCTTTTCTTTTTTGGCTGTCTCTTTTGCCGGATTTTCAATCTTATCTGCTTTCTTTGCTTTCAGTTTTTCCGTAAATTTCATTGTCTCCCACCTCCTTAATTCCAACGTCTCTTGGCAATCGACTGTACAGTCAGGAACAGGCAGACTGCAATCACAGACACGAAATACAAAACGCCTTTGACATCAAAGATTGCATTTGCAAAGTTGTCAAAATGGCTGCTCAGGTTGAAGATATCCAGAATTTTCTGGATTCCACCTGAGAAAAAGCTGGAATTTACAACATAAACAATGACAAGTGCGATCTCCCCAACTACACAGATGACTGCTGAGATCAGGAAGTTTTTGATCATTGTATAGATTATGATCGCTGCTGCCAGAATCAGAAGTCCAAATGTAACACAGGTAGAAAGTGCTCCTTCTGAGAAGAAAGAGGAAATTCCATTCATCATATAAAAAGCAAACAGAATAACAAATGTCAGTACTGCCGCAATTACCTGACTTTCTGTCAATGAGGAAATAAACACACCAATTGCAAGATTTGCACATCCCAGAAGAAAAAATCCAAGGATCGCAGTGTATGCTGCTCCCAGAGATACTGTTCCGAATTTTGTCATGAGCAGTGGATACAGACACATAATCAGCATCGGAATCGCAAAGATCGTAACCAGTGCAAAATATTTACCAAAAACAATTTTTTCAATAGACACCGGTGCTGTAAGAAGCAGCTGATCTGTTTTCTGTTTACGTTCTTCTGCAAGGACTCTCATGGTAAGGATCGGTACACTGATCAGAAATACAAAGGTCAGTGCACTTAATGTGTACTCAAAACGCGGATATGCTGCTCCAAGCTGATATGCTGAAAAATAAATACCTGTCAGAAGCAGGATAAAAAATATGAACAGGTAACCGATCATAGAAGTAAGGTAACTTCTCAGCTCCCTTTTATATACTGCGATCATTTATTTTCCCCCTCCTTTTTGTCTGTCTCTTTTTCGTTCTTTTTCTTCTTATCATCTTCAGTCAGTTCAAGGAAGATTTCCTCCAGAGATACTTTCTTCGACTGCATTTCCAGAATTGGGCAGTGTGCATCTGCCATTTTGAAGAACACCTCTTCACGGATATCCATATCCTCTTTTGTAGAAAGCATTACATTCCATGCATGTTCTTCCTTTGCATCCTCTATCTTAATATCTTTGATATCACTGATCTGTCCAAGTGCAATGCGAATATGATCTTTATCACCTTTCACAAGCAGATTTAAGGTATTGGAACCTTCTGCAAGTTTACCAAGGTTTTCCGGTGTATCACTGGCAACCAGTTTTCCATGAGAAATGATCAATACATAATCGCAGACAGCACTGACTTCTGACAGAATATGCGAACTTAAAATAACCGTATGTTTCTTCTTAAGGCTCTTGATCAGATCACGGATCTCAATGATCTGTTTCGGGTCAAGACCTACGGTTGGCTCATCCAGGATGATTACTTCCGGATAACCAAGAATTGCCTGTGCAAGTCCAACTCTCTGTCTGTAACCTTTGGACAGATTCTTGATCAGACGGTTTTTCATATCGGTAATCTTTACCATTTCCATGACTTCTTCTACCATGGATTTTTTTTGATCTTTTGGGATTTTTTTGAGATCAGCAACGAAATTCATATATTCGCCTACTGTCATGTCGAAATAAAGAGGCGGCATCTCCGGCAGATAGCCGATGCATTTTTTTGCCTGCTCCGGTTCATCCAGTATGTCATGACCATCAATGGTTACCGTTCCCTCCGTAGATGCTATATAACCAGTAATCATATTCATAGTCGTAGATTTACCAGCTCCGTTTGGCCCCAGAAAGCCGTAGATTTTGCCTTTCTCAATTTTAAAAGAAAGGTGGTCAACTGCCGTATGGTCTCCATAGCGTTTGACCAGATTGTTTACTTCAATCACAAGTCTCTCCTCCTTTTTCTGTTAACAGAACTTTTTATTCTGTGATTTTTATAAAATAGAAATACAAAACAAAAGATGCCTCCAGGTGAAACAGAGATAGGGGGTACCTGGAAGCATCTTCCATCATGAGCCGGCTTTAACGTCTGCTCTGAAAATATTCTATGAGGAAGTTGTGATAAAAATCGGATAAATCTGTGATGATTTTGTGAAAATAAAACATATTTTTGAAACAGTTTTTCTAAAAACAGTTTCTGTTTATGAAAGAGGCTCTTTCAGTGGTGTTCCTGCCTTACGCGGATAGCGGCCCGGTGTTGGTTTCATTTTCTCGATCACAACGAGAGAACGCTGGATTTCAGAATCCGGAAGATTAAAATAAACCACATCCTTAATCTTGCCGCCGAGGATCTTAACTGCTTTTTCTGCCTGCTGCAGTTCTTCCTGAACCGTGCCAGACTTGTAAGAAATAAAATTTCCGCCCACTTTTACATATGGAAGACAGTACTCAGACAACGTAGCCAGATTGGAAACCGCGCGGGATACGCATAAATCATACTGCTCACGGTATGCTTTATTTTTGGCAAATTCTTCTGCCCTGCCATGAATTGCAGTAATATTTTCCAGTTTCAGAAGAGCAAAGGTTTCTTCGAGAAAATTAACTCTCTTCTTCAATGAATCAAGGAGACAGGCTTCCAGATGCGGAAACGCAATCTTAAGTGGTACTCCCGGAAATCCGGCTCCTGTTCCGATATCCATAATTTTGCTGACTTTTGTCATATCTACTGTCTTCACACAGGCAAGACTGTCCAGGAAATGCTTTACCAGCACTTCCTGAAACTCGGTAATACCAGTCAGGTTCATGACCTTGTTTTTTTCTGCCAGATATTCATAAAAAGCAATAAACTGCTGTTTCTGTGTATCATTCAGAGCAATTCCGAGTTCTTCACACCCTTGCTCCAGTACTTTCAGATCATAAGACAATATTATATCCTCCTATTCTCAGGAATTTGAATTTCTTCTGTATTGTTCAAGATAAACCAGCAGTACAGAGATATCCGCAGGAGATACGCCTGAAATACGAGATGCCTGTCCGATAGAGATTGGACGGTATTCTTCCAGTTTCTGCCTTGCTTCGATACGAAGACTGCCAACCTTTTCATAATCCAGGTCTTCCGGAATTTTCTTTGCTTCCAGTTTTTTGAACTGCTCTACCTGCTTCAGCTGTCTCTTGATATATCCCTCATATTTCAGATTGATCTCTACCTGCTGCTTCACATCCCATGGAAGCTCCGGTCTTTCTTTGTCAATTGGTGCCAGATCTTCATAGTTCAGTTCCGGTCTGCGGATCAGTTCTGCAATCGTTGTTCCGGATTTCAGAAGTGTACTTCCTTTTTCTTCCAGCAATTTCTGGACCTCCGGTGTTCCGCCGATCGTTGCATGTTCGGTACGCTCGATTTCTTTCTGAATTGCCTCTTCTTTTCGAAGAACTGCCTGATATGTTTCTTCATCGATCAGACCAACCTGATATCCTTTTTTACGGAGACGAAGATCTGCATTATCCTGTCTCAGCAGAAGACGATATTCTGCACGGCTTGTCATCATTCGATACGGTTCATGGTTTTCTTTTGTAACCAGGTCATCGATCAGTACTCCAATATAAGCTTCGGAACGGTCCAGAACCAGCTGTTCCCGGCCTTTTACCTCCATGGCTGCATTGATTCCGGCAATCAGCCCCTGTGCTGCTGCTTCTTCATATCCGGAGCTTCCGTTAAACTGTCCGCCACTGAACAGGCCTTTGATCTTTTTGAATTCCAGCGTCGGATACAGCTGCCGTGGATTGATGCAGTCATACTCAATTGCATAGGCGTTCTTAACAATCTTTGCATGTTCCAGTCCCGGAACAGAATGGTACATTTCATCCTGTACATCTTCCGGAAGAGAACTGGACATACCTCCAATATACATTTCATTCGTATAAAGTCCTTCTGGTTCAATAAATACCTGATGACGTTTTTTATCCGCAAAACGAACGACCTTGTCCTCGATAGATGGACAGTATCTCGGTCCGGTACCTTCAATCATACCGGAATACAATGGCGAACGGTCCAGATTATTACGGATGATCTCATGCGTTTTTTCGTTTGTATAAGTCAGCCAGCAGGACTTCTGCTGGATCTGTACAGACTCCGGATCCGTTGAGAATGAGAATGGAACTACTCTTTCATCGCCAAACTGCTCTTCCATTTTGGAATAATCGATCGTATTTCCGGCAATTCGTGCCGGTGTTCCTGTCTTGAAGCGGAACATCTCGATTCCAAGCTCTTTGAGTGAATCTGTCAGATAATTGGCCGCCTGCAGTCCATTTGGTCCGGTATAATTGCTGACATCACCGTAGATACATCTTGCTTTCAGGTACGTTCCTGTGCAGAGTACAACTGCCTGGCAGTGATAAACTGCACCTGAATAAAGCTGCACTCCTGTAATTTTGCCTTCTTCCACGAGAAGCTTTGTGACTTCTCCCTGTTTAATGGTCAGATTTTCCTGATTTTCCAGAGTCTTTCTCATCTCTGTGCTGTAGGCCTGTTTGTCTGCCTGTGCTCTCAGTGAATGGACTGCCGGTCCCTTGGAACTGTTCAGCATCTTTGACTGAATAAAAGTTTTGTCGATATTTTTTCCCATCTCTCCGCCAAGCGCATCCAGTTCTTTTACCAGATGTCCCTTGGAGCTGCCGCCGACATTCGGGTTACATGGCATTAAGGCAATACTGTCTACGCTTACCGTAAACATTACTGTATCCAGCCCCAGACGTGCACAGGCAAGTGATGCTTCACAGCCTGCATGTCCCGCTCCTACTACAACAATATCACAGGTTTTTTCCAGTGTTTTTGTCTCCATTATTTATCTTCCCTTCTTATTTACCAACGCAGAATTTGCTGAAAATCTCGTTTACAAGGTCTTCTCCCACAGATTCACCCACGATGCGTCCAAGACTCTCGTACGCATTCATCAGGTCAATGGAAAAGAAGTCCTCGGACATTCCCATAGCAATACTGTCCATTACAAGCTTCAGGCTTTCCTTTGATTCTTCAAGTGCGGCCTTATGACGGGCATTTGTAATATATACCTCATCGTTAAAGGAAAGCTCTCCATGGAAAAACATCCTCTTAATCTCATCCTCCAGCTGACTGATTCCGGTTTCTTCCACAACAGATACCGGAATGACCGGGCTTCCTGTTTTTTCCTTTAATTCTTCAATATCAACAGCCGCCTCAAGATCTGTTTTATTGTAAATTACGATACTCTTCCGTCCGGAAAGTAATTCCATGATCTCGCGGTCATTATCATCCAGCGGCAGTGAAGAATCCACAACATAAAGGATCAGATCTGCGTTTTCCGCCATTTGTTTTGCCTTACCGACTCCGATCTTTTCGACAACATCTTCCGTTTCACGGATTCCAGCGGTATCGATCACGCGAAGCGTGATCCCGTTCAGAGAAATATATTCCTCCAGAATATCTCTTGTCGTTCCGGCAATTTCTGTAACGATTGCCCGGTCTTCTCCAACCAGAAAATTCAGAAGAGATGACTTTCCTGCATTTGGTTTTCCAAGGATAACCGTCTTGATTCCTTCCTGTATCATTCTTCCATCGTCCGCTGTTTTCAACAGTTCACTGATATTTTCACTCTCTTTTTCCACAATTTTCTGCAGTTCCTGTGGATAGTCTGTGAGGTCAAAATGTTCCGGATCATCCAGTGCCGTTTCTATATATGCAATCTGGTGAAGCAGTCTTGCACGAATTTCTTTAACAGCCCGCTGTACAGAACCCTTTAACTGTTCGACAGAACTTTTGAGTGCCATGGAATTCTTTGCCTGAATGACATCCATAACTGCCTCTGCCTGAGACAGGTCCAGCCTTCCGTTCAGAAATGCTCTTTTTGTAAACTCTCCCGGTTCTGCGATCACCGCACCATTTTTTAGAACGGTTTCCAGAACGCGTTTCATGGCATATACACCGCCATGACAATCTATTTCTACGGTGTCCTCACCCGTATATGTGTGAGGTCCTCTCATGATCATAACCAGTACTTCATCTACAACTTCTTCTCCATCATAGATAAATCCATAATGAATGGTATGGCTGACGACTGTACGAATATCTTTTTTTCCGTTTTTGGAACGATAGATCTTCGCGATCACATCCATAGCATTTTCGCCACTGATACGGACAATACCAATACCTGAAGCACTCATTGCTGTAGAGATTGCTGCAATTGTTGCGTCCATATTTCCTCCATGGTAATATCTGTTAACACAGATATTTTAATATTTATTTTTACAAAATCGATTGCTTTCAGAACTTTACAAAAAAGATGTTACCCCAGGTAAGCACACACGTCAAGACGTGTTATTCACGCTTTCACCTAGAATAACATCTTTTTTAGATTCATATATTAATATCTTTTTAATTTAACAACTACATGACGGTAAGGTTCCTCACCTTCACTGACTGTTTCAACAAATTTATTTCCCTGCAGTGCAGAGTGGATGATTCTTCTTTCATATGGATTCATCGGCTCAAGTACAACAGGTTTTCTGGTCTTTTTCACCTTGTAGGCAATTCCTCTTGCAAGGTTTTCCAGAGTCTCTTTACGACGTCTTCTGTAATCCTCTGTATCAAGTTTGACACGGATATAATCTGATTTGCCTTTATTTACAACAAGGCTTGTCAGATACTGGAGAGAATCCAGTGTCTGTCCTCTCTTACCGATAAGGATGCCCATATCTTCTCCTTCAAAATCAACTTCCAGACAACCGTCTGTTGTATTGTATTTTGAAGTGATCTGAACTTCTCCAAGATCCATGGAACCAAATACATCGCGAAGGAATACAAGTGCTCTCTCTTCAATATCTTTGATTTCTTCCGGATCTGTAATGAT
>OGQY01001177.1_pt1 | contig 18301 bp, 15 predicted proteins | sample 1553361 | NCBI WGS metagenome assembly OGQY01 (sample SAMEA2579963, study PRJEB22360) | human gut metagenome | reverse complement strand
CTGAATAAGACAGAAATCGACGATACTGAGTCCGAAGATTCCAAGAAGGAGATAAAGAATACCGGAACTTCCCTGAACTCCCTTAATAAAATCACATTTCTCTCCCATTTTATACATCCAGTAGAATCCGTAAATACCGCAGGTGATCAGAGAAAAGATAACAACCAAAGCACCACTTGTCGCATTTGTATCACCACAGAGGAGATTGATTTCATCATTTAGCTTCAGCATCCAGTAAATGCCGTAAATTCCGCAGGTAACAATGGAAAGGATAATGCAAAGAGGGATGCTGCGAGGAGTAATCCCGTAGGAAGAACGGAACGGTGTTCCTCCGGTTGACTGGTAATAGTTATTCTGCTGATAATAATTGTTCTGTGTTCCTCCGGTTCCCTGAAAATCAGAAGAACTGTGAGCAGTTCCGTCTGTATTCGGCTGATCGTTAAGGGGAGCACCACACTGGTTGCAGAATGTAGCATGATCGTCAGTAGGATTCCCGCATTTCGGACAAAATTTCATATGTAATGACCTCCTAAAATAATTTTTACAAATAAAATAATTTTATTTCGCATATAATATTTTAATGGTTTTATACTTATGAGTCAAGTCTTTTGTTCGTAATTATATACAATTTTTACAAATGCTTTTTGTATACTTTTCATATTGGTTAACCTATCTTTCACAAATTGTAAACACATCGTCCATCAGGCTGTCATTTTGCATATTTGCATTAATCTCCATACAATGTGCAACATGCACAAAAAAATAGTTGTCCATGCTTTATAAGAACTTGGAAACAACTATTTTTTTGTGATTAATGTACAATTTACACATATCATTGCTATGGTGTTTCCGCCACCAACATCATGCAATTTTCCTCAAAATCAACAAGTACGTAATCTTTATCTCATTTCTTCAACAAATGCCTTATATCCCTTATAAGCTTCATACACATCTGCCTTGCTTGTCACTTCCCACGGCGCATGCATACTCAACACTGCGACACCGCTGTCGATGACTTCCATGCCATAATTTGCCATAATGTAAGCGATTGTTCCACCACCACCGGCATCTACTTTTCCAAGTTCAGCGAACTGGTATGCAACACTCTGCGCATCCATTGCATTTCTGATCTTTGCAAGATATTCTGCATTTGCGTCATTGGAACCGCTCTTTCCACGGGCACCCGTAAATTTATTAAATACGAGTCCTTTTCCAAAGAATGCAGAACTGCGTTTTTCGAATACTTCAGCATACATCGGATCATAAGCTGCGCTCACATCAGAAGAAAGCATTCTGGAATTCATCAGCGCTCTTCTGACTTTCAGGTCAGACTCCCCTTCTGTCAGTGCCACAAGTTCTGCAACTGTATTTTCAAAGAAACGAGAATGCATTCCGGTCGCGCCAACACTTCCGATTTCCTCTTTATCTACAAGAATACAGCATGCTGTGTGCTCTACTTCTTCCACATCGAGCATTGCAAAGAGGGATGTGAATGCACATACACGGTCATCCTGTCCGTAAGCCAGTACCATACTGCGATCCAATCCACAGTCGCGGGCCTTTCCTGCCGGAACGATCTCAAGCTCTGCGGAGAGGAAATCCTCTTCCTCCATATCATAATATTGTTTCAGAAGATTGATTACATTTGCTTTTACAGCCTCTTTTTCCTTTTCTTCTAATGTTTCATCCTGCTCAATCGGGCGGCTTCCGATCAGAAGATCAAGCTTCTCTCCTTCTACAACCGTTGCAGCCTTTTTCTCCATCTGTTTCGACGCGAGATGGATCAGCAAATCCGTGATAACAAAGACCGGATCATCTTCTTTTTCACCGATGCTCACCTGAACTGTTGTACCATCTTTCTTTGCGATCACTCCATGAAGGGCAAGTGGAAGTGTCACCCACTGATATTTCTTGATTCCACCATAATAATGTGTATCAAGATAAGCAAACTCTTCATTCTCATACAATGGATTCTGTTTTACGTCAATGCGCGGGGAATCGATATGAGCTCCAAGAATATTCATACCTTCTGTCAACGGTTTTGTACCCATATGAAACAGCGCAATCGTCTTGTTCATACACACGGCATACAGTTTATCTCCGGCTTTCACCTCTCCACCGTTTTTAATGATATCTCTGATATCCTTATATCCCTCTGCTTTTGCCTTTTCAACTGCCAGTGCAACACACTCGCGCTCTGTCTTACCGGCATCAAGGCAGTTCTTGTATTCTGTACTCACCTGTTCTAATCTGTCCAGCTCTTCCTTACTGTAAGTTGTCCATGCATTTTTTCTGTCCATGTCATTCTCCTCCTGTTCTATCGTTACTGTTCACACGATGTGCGACCAGCAACGCATCTCGCCATTTTAAATCGCCTTTGGCGATGGGGCGAGATGCATTCAAGTCAAAACACGCATCCTCCGTGTCAATCAGCGGAGTGATTGACACGGGAGTGAACAGTAACGTTCTATCTTCCATGCTATTTCAAAAAATCTATAAAGAAACAGCCCAAACTGAATCCACAAGCTTACCTGTGAACTACAGTCCGGGCTTTTCTTATTTATCTTACCACTCGAATTTCTTCTCGAAGTATGCTTTCAGATCTTCAATCTTAACTCTTTCCTGTTCCATTGTGTCACGGTCACGTACTGTAACAGCTCCGTCTTCCTCAGAATCGAAGTCATATGTTACACAGAACGGAGTACCGATCTCGTCCTGACGACGGTAACGTTTTCCGATATTTCCACGATCATCGAACTCACAGTTGTAGTACTTGGATAACTCTGCAAATACTTTCTCTGCGCCTTCGTTCAGTTTCTTGGAAAGTGGGAGCACACCGATCTTAACCGGAGCCAGTGCCGGATGGAAATGAAGTACAGTTCTCATATCCGGTTTCTCTTCTGTTCCGATATTCTCCTCATCATATGCACTGCAAAGGAATGCAAGTACAACACGGTCAGCACCAAGTGATGGCTCGATAACGTATGGAATGTATTTCTCCTTTGTCTCATCATCAAAGTATGTCATATCCTGTCCGGATACATTCTGATGCTGAGTCAGGTCATAATCTGTACGGTCAGCGATTCCCCACAGCTCACCCCATCCGAATGGGAAAAGGAACTCAACGTCTGTAGTAGCCTTACTGTAGAAGGAAAGCTCTTCCTGATCATGGTCACGGTAACGTACTTCCTCATCTTTCAGTCCAAGAGATGACAGCCAGTTCAGGCAGAAGCTCTTCCAGTAATCAAACCACTCAAGGTCTGTGTCCGGTTTACAGAAGAACTCAAGCTCCATCTGCTCGAACTCTCTTGTACGGAATGTAAAGTTACCCGGTGTGATCTCGTTACGGAAAGACTTACCGATCTGTCCGATACCGAATGGAAGTTTCTTTCTGGATGTACGCTGTACATTCTTGAAGTTCACAAAGATACCCTGTGCTGTCTCAGGACGAAGGTATACTGTGTTCTTCGCATCCTCTGTAACACCCTGGAATGTCTTGAACATCAGGTTGAACTGACGGATATCTGTAAAATCATGCTTTCCACAAGTCGGACATGGAATGTTATTATCCTCGATAAATGCTGACATCTGCTCCTGTGTCCATCCGTCTACAGAGCTCTCAAGCTCGATTCCATTCTCTGCTGCATAATCTTCAATAATCTTATCTGCACGGAAACGCTCATGACACTGTTTACAGTCCATCAGCGGATCACTGAATCCTCCAAGATGTCCGGAAGCAACCCATGTCTGTGGGTTCATAAGGATTGCACAGTCAACTCCAACATTGTATGGATTCTCCTGAATGAACTTCTTCCACCATGCTCTCTTCACATTATTCTTAAGTTCAACACCAAGATTACCATAATCCCATGTGTTGGCAAGTCCGCCGTAGATCTCAGAACCCGGATATACGAATCCTCTTGACTTTGCAAGTGCTACGATCTTGTCCATTGTCTTTTCAACCATTGTATGTTCCTCACATTCTTTTTTATCATTTACATTATTCACATAACTTATGCACTCCGGTTGATCTTTTCACAGAAGTTATTCACATCTTCCTTTAAAGATATTCCCCTTTGTACATCAATGTTTCCTATTATAACGACTAATGCCTTATTTTTCAAGCTGTTTTAAGTACTTCTCTTTATGTTTCCGCTTAAATTCATACATAACTTCATCCGCTCTTTGCAAAATCTCATCTGTAGAAACAATATCATGTCTTTCAATAGTATTCACAACAGCGTTTCCAGGATCTCCAAAGACTTAAATTCCTTATCTACATACATCTTCATCAACCGTCCCATCACGCGTCCAAACTTCTCCAACACTTCCGGCTTCACGTTAAATGTATATAATTTCTCAATTGTACTGGATTCAATATACTGCATCGTATACAGCGTAGAACCGTCAAGAAACATTCCGTCTCTCACTTCTCCGTCACATTCATTACACACAAGTCCGCCCTTCGCCGCGCTGAACACTGCCGGCCTCGTCCGGTCGCCACACTGTACACACTGGAACACCTGCGGTCCCTGTCCGTTGATTGTCAGCACTTTCAACTCGAAAATGTAACGGATCAACTGATTCGGAAGATGTGGATTTGTCAGCGCACGCATCGTCTGATAAAGTAATTTCAAAAGTTCCCGCTCATCATTCCGTTCCCTCGCATAGTAATTCGCAACCTCAAGGAAATAAAAGCCATAATATGCACCTACCACATCTTCTCTCAATTCCGAAAAATAATTGGATACATTTACAGACTGAATTGTGTAGGAAGAACGACCTTCATACATCGTGAATTCACCGAAAGTAAATGGATTCACCGCTCCCACTAGAGGACTGTTTGGTCTTCTTGATCCCTTTGCAAAGGCTGAGATCTTCCCTTGTTCTTTTGTAAGTATGACAACTCTGCGGTCGTACTCGCCCACCGGTGCGACAGAAAGCACCATTCCTGTCAAAACGATCTGATTCACGATGAAATTCACCTTCTTTCTGCTATATTTGTAAAGATGTTGGAGACAAAACCCACAACTACGATGCCTGCGGATGCTTCGTGCAACACATTTCCAATATCTTCTAATATATCCGATTTCGCGTGTAAATACAAGGAGCTGTTCTAGGAGGAATTTTTTTCGGATATGAGTTTTGCTGGATATTTGACACATGTTAAGATTTTGGAAAACCAGACCAAGAGAAACTTGCTATAAATCATCTATTTAACCTTGATTCCCTGAATCTGCTTTTCAATTATTCCCATATCATATTCTTCAGCGTATTAGCGACTTACGTCGCTAGATATGCTAAAAAGCGGCAGCCACCAACCTCTCAGTCAGCATCTGCCGCTCTCATCATTCTCTTTTTATTCTTTATCCTCAAAGGCTTCTTTCATCTTATCCATGAATCCTTTTTTCTTGCCTTTTTTCTCTGATTTCTCAGATTTTGTAGCAAGATTGTCATGCTGATGAAGTGTATTTCCACTGAGCTCATCGAATTTTCTCAGAGCCTCTTTCGCCTCTGCGCTTAATCTCTCCGGTGTCTGGATCACTAATGTTACATAATGATCTCCTCTTACCTGAGTATTTCTAAGGGATGGAACTCCCTTTCCTTTCAGACGTACTTTTGTATCTGTCTTTGTTCCCGGTTTTACTGTGTAGAGAACGTCTCCGTCTACAGTTGGAATCTTCACATCGCCACCGAGTGTAGCCACTGCGAAAGAAATCGCAACGGTTGAGAAGATATGCATATCCTGTCTCTGGAAGATTGGATGTCTGGATACGTTAACCTCAACGAGGAGATCTCCTCTCGGTCCTCCATTAACTCCCGGTTCTCCTTTTTCACGGATGCGTACGCTCTGTCCGTTATCAATACCTGCCGGAATCGTAACTTTGATCTTCTTTCTGCTGGATGTATATCCTGTACCTGCACATTTCGGACATTTCTCTTTCACGATCTTACCGGAACCACCGCAGTTCGGACATGTTTGTACATTCTGTACGGTTCCAAAGAAGGACTGGGATGTATATACGACCTGACCTTTACCACCGCACTTTGGACATGTCTCCGGTGATGTTCCAGGCTTTGCACCTGTGCCGTGACAGTCTTCGCAAGGATCTTTCAGTACAAGATCCAGTTCTTTCTCGCATCCGAAGACAGCTTCCTCGAATGTGATGCGGATGCTCTTTCTGATATTAGCCCCTTTCATAGGACCATTGCTTGCGCCGCCTCTTCTGGAGCCACCGAACATATCTCCGAAGATATCTCCGAAAATGTCGCTGAAATCTGCTCCATTGAAGTTAAATCCGCCACCGAATCCACCTGCTCCGCCGCCGGCACCGCCATCAAATGCAGCGTGGCCGAACTGATCATACTGACGACGTTTGTCAGCGTCACTCAGAACGGCATAGGCTTCTGAAGCCTCTTTGAACTTTATTTCTGCTTCTTTATCCCCTGGATTCATATCTGGATGGTACTTCTTCGCAAGCTGGCGGTATGCTTTCTTGATTGTAGCATCATCTGCATCTTTGCTTACGCCGAGCACCTCATAATAATCTCTCTTTGCCTCTGCCATAACACAAATACTAACCTTTCTGTATCTCTTTCTTAACCTCAAGAAATTCTACGAAGCTACAAAGCTCCGTAGAATTTCTCTTCATGCTTCATTTATCTGATGCCCTGCTGCCTGTTTCTCTTCTGTCTTACCGGCATCTTTTCTATATTTTAGACTTCTTTGTAATCTCCGTCTACAACATCATCACCCTGGAAACCATCCGGAGCCGGACCAGCTTCTGGTGTAGGACCAGCCTGTGCACCTGCACCTGCTGCAGCACCTGCCTGCTCATACATCTTTGTGAACAGTTTCTGTGCGCTCTCCATCAGTTTTTCCTTCGCAGCTTTGATCTCTGCTACCTGCTCTTCTGTTGTGTTCTCCGGAGCAGATTTTGCAAGGATATCTTTCAGTGCCTGAACGTCAGCCTCTACAGCTGCCTTCTCTGTAGCATCGACTTTGTCGCCAACCTCTTTGATTGCCTTCTCTGTCTGGAATACCATAGCGTCTGCTTCGTTTCTTGTATCGATTGCTTCTTTACGTTTCTTATCCTGAGCCTCGAATTCAGCTGCTTCTTTTACAGCTTTATCGATATCGTCATCAGACATATTAGAACCTGCTGTGATTGTAATATGCTGCTCTTTACCTGTTCCAAGATCCTTAGCAGATACATTTACGATACCATTTGCATCGATATCGAATGTAACTTCGATCTGCGGGATTCCACGTGGAGCCGGCGGGATTCCATCAAGTCTGAACTGTCCGAGGGACTTGTTGTCTCTTGCGAACTGTCTCTCACCCTGTACAACGTTGATATCTACAGCTGTCTGGTTATCTGCTGCTGTTGAGAAGATCTGGCTCTTCTTTGTCGGGATTGTTGTATTTCTCTCGATCAGTCTTGTAGCTACACCACCCATTGTCTCGATAGACAGTGACAGTGGAGTTACATCAAGAAGAAGGATGTCTCCTGCGCCTGCATCTCCTGCAAGTTTACCACCCTGTACGGAAGCACCAAGTGCTACACACTCATCTGGGTTAAGGGATTTGCTAGGCTCTTTGCCTGTCAGTCTCTTAACTTCTTCCTGAACAGCCGGAATACGTGTTGATCCACCAACGAGAAGTACCTGTCCAAGCTCGGAAGCTGTGATTCCTGCGTCAGAAAGTGCACGTCTTACCGGTTCCTGAGTCTTTTCTACGAGGTCTCTTGTCAGCTCGTCGAATTTAGCTCTTGTAAGGTTCATATCGAAATGCTTCGGTCCTTCAGCTGTTGCTGTGATGAACGGAAGGTTGATATTTGTTGTTGTTGCACTTGAAAGCTCTTTCTTTGCTTTCTCTGCAGCTTCTCTTAATCTCTGAAGAGCCATCTTATCTGCTGAAAGATCTACGCCTTCTTTTGCCTTGAAGTCTGCAAGCATGTAATCTGTGATCTTCTGGTCGAAGTCATCTCCACCAAGTCTGTTGTTACCGGCTGTTGAAAGTACTTCGATAACTCCATCACCGATCTCGATAACGGATACGTCGAATGTACCACCACCAAGGTCGTAAACCATGATCTTCTGCTCTTTCTCGTTGTCAAGACCATAAGCAAGTGCTGCTGCTGTAGGCTCGTTGATGATACGTTTTACATCAAGTCCTGCGATCTTACCTGCATCTTTTGTAGCCTGACGCTGAGCATCGTTGAAGTAAGCCGGAACTGTGATAACAGCTTCTGTTACTTTCTCACCAAGGTATCCTTCTGCATCTGCTTTCAGTTTCTGAAGGATCATTGCAGAAATCTCCTGTGGAGAATATTTCTTGTCGTCAATATCTACTTTATAATCTGTTCCCATCTCTCTTTTGATGGATGAGATTGTTCTTGCTGCGTTTGTTACAGCCTGACGTTTTGCAGGCTCACCTACAAGACGCTCTCCTGTCTTTGTAAATGCTACAACAGACGGTGTTGTTCTTGCGCCTTCTGTATTCGCGATAACTGTTGGCTGTCCACCTTCCATAACGGCTACACAGCTGTTTGTTGTACCAAGGTCAATACCAATAATTTTTCCCATGATAAATTTCCTCCTCTATCTAATCTCTGAATCTTGTTAAAAATCAAATTAGTTTGCTACTTTTACCATGCTGTGTCTTACAACACTTTCACGGTACATGTAACCTTTCTGGAATTCTTCTGCGATGATGTTCTCACCGAGCCCCTCATCTTCTACATGCATCACTGCGTTGTGGAAATCCGGATTGAATTCCTGACCAACTGCCTCGATTGGTTTTACTCCAACGGATTCCAGTGTAGTCATAAGCTGTTTGTAGATCTTCTCCATTCCTTCTACGAACGGAGCATTCTTCTCCTCCTCCGGTACGGAACCAAGTCCACGCTCGAAGTTGTCTACAACCGGAAGAATCTTTTCTATGATATCTTTCGCTCCGATCTCGTACATCTGGGATTTCTCCTTCTCAGATCTCTTGCGGAAGTTATCAAACTCTGCCATCTGACGAGTAACGCGGTCTGTGAGTTCCTCGATCTTCTCGTCTTTCTTGTCCTTCTTCTCTTTCTTTCCGAAGAACTTTTTCTTACCTTCTGATGCTGCTTCTGAATCTCCTTCAGTCTCAGTTGCTTCCTCTGTTGCTTCTTTCGCTTCAGCCTCAACTCCCTGGGCATCTTCTGTTTCTACTGTCTCTTCAGCTTCTGCCTGCTCTTTTGCAGCCTTTGCTTTTGCCTCTTCAACAGCTTCTTTTACCATATCTTCTTTGCTCATGTTCTCTGTCACCAGCTTTCTACCTTCCTATTATTACTCTTTGGGTTCTTTATTATAAATCGCATCCAACTCACTTTGCAGCGTTTTCAGCGTCTTCATGACATGTTCATAATCCATTCTCTTCGGACCGATGATTCCAATCGTTCCTTTCATACCTTCTCCCAGCTCATATGTGGCGGTAACAACACTGCAGTCTTTCATGGTCTTAACCGGAGTTTCATCTCCGATGTAAACCTGTATGCCGTTGTTCTCCTCACTTGCCAGTGTCTCTGTCACCAGATCTGCCAGCTGCTGTTTCTCTTCAAATGCACTGATGATCTCCTGTGCGCTCTGCTTATCACTAAGCTCCGGATATTTGAAAATATTCGTTGCGCCGCTTGTGTAGATCTCCATGTCATTATCTACATGAATGATCTCTGCCACTGCATCCAGTACATGACCGACAACCTCGCTGTGGATACCAGCCTGTTCTTTCAATCTGGCAATCAGACCTAATGTAATCTGATCAATGGATAATCCATTCAGTGTCGTGTTCAGAAGCATATTCAGCTTCAACAGATTCTCGTTACTTAAGGTTTCTCCAACTTCAATGATCTTATTCTTGATCACATTACCACCAAGTACGATGACTGCTACGATCTGTTCTTCATCCACCTGTGATAGCTGAATGAACTTCAATGTGTTCCGGCTGTTGACCGGTGCGGAAACCATCGTTGCATAATTGGTGTTCGAAGCAAGAACCTTTGCTGCCTGCTGGAGTACCTTCTCGACCTTATCGGTCTTCTCAAGAAGTGCATCCTCTCGTTTGCTAATCTCCTGCTCCTTATTCTCCATCAGAAGATCTACATAAAAGCGATATCCCTTATCTGATGGAATTCTTCCTGCCGATGTGTGTGGCTGGAAGATGTAACCAAGATCTTCCAGATCTGCCATCTCATTCCTTATCGTTGCGGAACTTAATTTCAAATCTGTGTATTTTGAAAGGGTTCGTGATCCGACCGGTTCGCCAGTCTCCAGATAATTCTGTATGATGGCTTTCAATATCGTAAGTTTTCTTTCACTTAATTCAGCTTCTACAGACATCTCTGTGTTCCCCTTTCTGTTCATCTTTGTTTGTTATTAGCACTCTTTGTTTTTGAGTGCTAACACCTTACAGATACTAAGATAGCACCTCGATTTCTGTTTGTCAACACTGATTGTTATTTTTATAAGTTTTTTATTTTCTTCTTATTTTATTAATAGGATGCTTTTTGGGGGAGGAAATGTGATTTTATAGAAATATTGTTGACTTGGATTGTAATTTTGTGAATTCCAGGCAAGCTTATAGCCAAATCATAAGTTGACTTGAATTATGATACATAAAATCCAGGTCAAAGACAAGTTTATTTAACTTACACTAATTGACCTGGATTTTAAAACCTGCTATCTATACTATCCCCTGATCTGTCCGTTTCCGAAGATAATATACTTTGTTGTTGTCAATGCTTCGAGTCCCATCGGGCCTCTTGCATGAAGCTTCTGTGTGCTGATTCCGATCTCTGCACCGAATCCGAATTCGAATCCATCTGTAAATCTTGTTGATGCATTTACATAAACCGCTGCCGCATCGATCTCATCCTGGAATCTCAATGCATTGTCGTAATCCTTTGTAATAATGGATTCAGAATGTCCTGTATTGTATGTATTGATATGTGTGATTGCCTCATCGATGGAATCAACAATCTTTACAGAAATAATTGCATCCAGGTACTCTGTTCCCCAGTCTTCTTCTGTTGCCGGAATAATCTCTGAACTGATTCCCTGTGCTCTCTCATCTCCACGTATCTCTACACCATGTTCCTTCAGTCTTGTTACAATCTTCGGCAAAGCTGCATCTGCTATCTTGGAATGAATCACAAGTGATTCACATGCATTACACACACCAAGGCGCTGTGTCTTTGCATTTTCAATAATATCTGTTGCCATCTTAATGTCTGCTGTCTCATCAACATATACATGACAATTTCCGGTTCCTGTCTCAATTACCGGAACCGTATTGTTTGCGACAACATTTGCAATGAGTCCCGCTCCGCCTCTTGGGATCAGGACGTCGATCCAGCCATGCATCTTCATCATCTCATTTACAACTTCTCTGCTTGTATCTTCCACAAGAAGGATGAGATCCTGAGATAACTTCTCTTTGCGGAGTCCTTCCTTGATTACACGGGTAATTGCCCGATTGGAATGGATCGCATCACTTCCTCCGCGAAGAATTACCGCATTTCCAGTCTTGAAGCAAAGTCCGAATGCATCTGCTGTCACATTCGGTCTGGATTCATAGATAATTCCGACAACGCCAAGCGGTACGCGTTTCTTTCCGATACGAAGCCCGTTTGGTCTTGTCTTCATGCCAAGCACTTCTCCGATGGGATCATCAAGTGCTGCAATCTGACGCAGACCTTCTGCCATGTCTTCAATTCGCTGTTCCGTCAGTGCCAATCGATCAATCAAAGACTGCTTCACGCCTTTCGCTTTCGCAGCTTCAATATCCTTTGCATTCTCCTGTAAAATCAATTCTCTCTCTTCTACAAGTTCATTCGCTACTGCGAGAAGCCCTCTGTTCTTTGCCTTCGTTCCAAGCTTTGCTGCCTCACGGGATGCACTCTTTGCAAGTCTTCCAAGCATCTGCATGTATGTCTCCATTTCTGTTACTCCTTTCATCCGCATGTCTCTGTCAGTTTGTTTCTGTAAATCTGTTTCTGTTATGTCATTTCTTAGCTATGTCGAGAGTATACCACATACCTTTTCTTTTTTCTATATTATATCCACATTTCACTTTATCTTTTTCACGCATTAACGTGTTGATATTTATTTCTTATTCTATTATCTGCTTCATCCATATATCTCTTAAGAATCCACCATATTTTTCCTTTGTAAGCAACTTCTCATATCCTTGTTTCATGACATTGGATCTGCTGAAAACATTTTCCGGATGTACGGTACAAAGCAGGTATTTATATCCCATCTCTCTCAAGTCTGCTTCCGCATGCTGCATCATTTCATATTGTAAATGATGCCCGCGAAACTCCGGCAGTACCGCCGCTGTATCCATCATTGCACATAGTTTCAGCTGCTCTTCTTCCATATTAAGATCATATCCAAGATTATCCGGATGCAGTCCCGGCAAAATTACGAAGAACATGGCTCCTACATTTTCATCTTCATCAACAGCAAGATACAGAATTCCTCGTTCCTCATTCATCCAAAAATCAAATTCTTCATATGGTTCCGCAACAAACCATTCCGGAACATTCATCCCCTGGTCTACCTTATTTACAATTTCATACGCTTCTCTCAAGCGTTCTCTTCCGACGCGAATTATATTTATCATAAATCAATCTTCCTCGTACTCACTTCCGTCCATCTACTTTTAAAGCTTACATGTTAAAATTATTTTTACAGTTCTTGTAGTCCTGCAAAAAACAATTCATAAGGGTCATCCTCTCCTGTAAGCACCGGTGAATTCTCTCCGCCACCATTCGTACTGCGCTTCATTGCGGCATAAAATTCATCTCCGGCCTGTACAACATCCATTGGATAAAGCTCATACCCCGCCTCACGGCATACAGAGCAGAATGCACCAAGAGGATCTTCTGCATCTCTTGTCTTTATGAACTGTTCTCTTAGTTTATCATCATGTCTTGCTTTGCGCTGTAATTCATCTAAAGCTTCTACTGCGTTCATCTCTTTCTCCTCATTCTGCTCTGTTTTTCGTGGTATTTGTTTCAGCCTCACTTCCAATATGTGTTTAAGTATTCCTCTGTTTGCTCCTCTGTTAATTTATACTCTTTCCGAACATTATTAAATGTCTCTATTCTAGAAGCATTCAAATTTTGACACGTTCTAATAGTTGCTGCTATTCCTTGCTGAATTCCATCTTTCACTCCATCATCATACATTTCCTGTATTGCCTTACACATATCTACCGTCTCCTCCTTCTGCTCTGTTTCACCTGGTATTTGTTTCATGTTCAAAAATGCTTTCATCGCCTGACTTGTTTCATAATCAACATTCTGAAAAAACTTTTTATTTTCATCAATATAGTGTTTCAGTTCTTCCTTACTGTCCCTATATCTTAGCATAGTTAATATCACTTGTAAATCATCCGAAAATTTTTCAACGTCTTCCAATCTTTCTGCATCTACAAGATTGATTTTATAATTGGGAAGATATTTCTCCAAAATTTCTTTCTCTTCTTTCGTTCCTTCCAACCGAAACATATCATACAGATCAACAGGTCCATCCCACGGTTCTGAACCATAATAAAAGACTAATGAAATAATCGGTATCAATCGATCCTTTTTTCGAAATCGCGACAGATATTCTCCTGCGGTAAGATGCTCCAACGGCTGTCCTGTTTTTTTGTTCTGTTTTCGTCGGTCATTAAAGTTTTTCCAATTATTCCGAATCTGTGTTTCATAATCCATTCCATCATAAAGCATTACCTTGTGCGGCATTGCATAATGAACCATATCTTGTGATTCATTCGCAAGAAGTACAAATGTAGCCTGATTCCGCCATTTCATAATGATATCGCGGTATTTTTTCATGTTCTTTGTTTTCCCGGTTCGATTTTTCACACTAACAGATGAAACAGGATTCACTTCTTCCAAATCCTCTGGCAATATCATCTGCCTTCCACCATAAATCACACCATTAAATAAATTCGCAAATCTTTTCTTCTCACTTAGCCAGATATTCACATTAACATCTGCTTTTCCCATAGACGCTTCCTCCTGGTTTCTTATTCTTTTGTTATTTTGTAACTCATCAAAATGGAATCTCCTGCTGATACAGCCTTGAATATGAGATAAAGTTATCCTTTCGATAACACATTCAGACAAATGAAATATAGAAAATATACGTCTGAGATTTTGATGTGGATTTACTATAGCAGAATAAAATAACAATGTCAACGTAAAAAAGCTATCAACTACGATATTCAACTCCATTCGTTGTTATCGTAGTTGATAGCTTCCTTATTTCACTTCATTCTTCCCCGACTCCAAGTCTAACGCCCAGAAATTCCTCTGTAAATTTTCTCCGCTGTCATCGGCAGTTCTCTGATGATCACGCCTGTCGCATTCTGGATCGCATTGCTGATTGCCGGTGATGGTGTATTGATTACAATCTCTCCGATGGACTTCGCTCCGAACGGTCCTGTTGGCTCGTAGCTGCTCTCGAACTCTACGCGGATTGTTCCAACATCAAGACGAGTTGGAATCTTATACTGCATCAAAGAATTGCTGAAGTTCTTTCCCTTTTCGTTATATACAACATCTTCATACAGTGCCATACCGATTCCCTGTGCGATTCCGCCTTCCACCTGTACACGCGCAAGGTTCGGATTTATAACTGTTCCACAGTCTACGACTGCTACGTAATCGATCAGTTCAAGTACACCTGTCTCTTTGTCGATCTCAACTTCTGCCATACCAACCATGAATGGCGGTGGAGATACCGGTGAGGAAAATGCTTCACTTGCGGAAAGTGGTGCGTTGCTGAAGCACATTACATTATTTCCAATCTGACTTCTTGAAATCTGCTTTCCTGTTGCCAGTTCTGTTACATATTCTCCATCGAAATCTACATCTTCCGGCTTACATCCGAGATACTCTGCTCCGCGTTCACAGATTTTCTTACGAAGGGATTCACAAGTCTTAACAACAGCCTGTCCTGTTACATAAGTTGTACTGGATGCGTATGAACCACAGTCGTATGGAGAGATGTCTGTATCTACTCCGAATACAACAACTTCTTCCGGTTTACATTCAAGACACTCTGCTGCCATCTGGGCAAGGATCGTATCGCATCCTGTTCCCATATCAGTAGCTCCAATGATCAGACTGTAGAATCCATCATCATTTACTTTGATTTCAACCGCACCTGTATCTACTGCTGAGATTCCGGATCCCTGCATGGACATTGCAACTCCGACGCTGCGTACTTTTCCATTTCCCATATCACGGTATGGATACTTTTCATCCCAGTTGATCATTTCTTTTGCTCTGGCAAGACATCTGTCGAGTGTACAGCTGTTTGTAACTTCGCCATAATAAGCCGGCATCTTATCGCCCTGGCGTACCATGTTCTTCTCACGAAGCACTGTCGGGTCCATTCCGAGAACTTCTGCAAGTTCATTTACAGCTGATTCTACAGCGAACTGTCCCTGTGTTGCTCCGTATCCACGGTAAGCTCCAGCTGACATTACATTTGTATAAACGACATCATATGTAAAGCGAAATGCTTCTGTCTTTCCATAAAGTGGAATGGATTTGTGACCGGAAAGACCTACGGTTGTCGGTCCGTGCTCACCAAATGCTCCAGTGTTGGAAAGTGTATAGAGATCGATTGCTTTAATATTTCCTTCTTTATCCGCTCCCAGACGTACATGAAGTTCCATCTCATGACGCGGTGAAGAAGCGATCAAAGACTCTTCTCTTGTGTAAATGATCTTCGCCGGTTTTCCTGTCTTCCATGTGACAAGTGCCGGATAAACTTCGGAAACTACAGTCTGCTTCGCACCGAATCCTCCACCGATTCTCGGCTTGATCACACGTACTTTGCTCTTCGGAATATCGAGTGCATGAGCAAGGATTCTTCTTGCATGGAACGGAACCTGTGTAGATGAAACGACATTTAATCTTCCGTATGCATCTAAATATGTATAAGTACGGAAAGTCTCCATCATCGCCTGCTGGTTCGCCTTTGTATGATAAACGCGATCGATCACGTGATCACATTTTGCAAGAACTGCTTCTACGTCTCCATCTCCACATACATCATGTGCACAGAGATTTCTCTTGTTGTCTGCGCCAACCGGGCAGAGGCTTCTCCAGTTATCTTCCGGATGCACAAGGATTGGATTATCCTTTGCTGTACGGAAATCAAGTACCGGTTCAAGAACCTCATACTGGATCTTCACAAGCTTCATCGCTTTCTTAACTGCTTCCTCTGAAGTTCCTGCCACGATTGCAGCTACATCTCCAACGAAACGTACTCTCTGGTCAAGGATCAGACGGTCATACGGACTTGGTTCCGGATAGGTCTGACCAGCCATTGTAAATCTCTTATCCGGACAATCTTTATATGTAAGAACACATTCGATTCCAGGTACAGCCTCAGCACGTGCTGTGTTAATATCCTTAATTAATGCGTGTGCATATGGACTTCTGATCACTTTAACAATCAGACAGTCTGACGGTGCAAGGTCATTTGTATAAACACTTTTTCCTGTAACAAGTGCAGCAGCATCTTTCTTTACAAGAGGACGGTTTACAATCTTCAGGGATTCTATAGCTTCTCCTTTTTCCTGATTGCTGTGGACAAATTCCGGTTTCTCAGGAATCAGATTCTGAACTTTATCTATTCTTTCCATTCTTACTCCTCCCCGCCCATTTTCTTTACTGTAATGTTAACTGCTGTATTTCTGACTTCCATATATTTCTGGATTGCACGAAGCTGTCCCATGTATCCTGTACAGCGGCACAGATTTCCTGCCAGATATTCTTTAATTTCTTCTATAGAAGGGCTCTTCAATTCACGGAACATTGCGAGCACGTTCATAATGAATCCAGGGGAACAGAATCCACACTGCTCTGCACCTTCCTGTGCAAGAAATGAGCCGAATTCTGCTGCTTCTTTCTCCACACCCTCAAGTGTTGTCACTTCATGTCCGTCAATGCTTGCTGCAAGAACAGAACATGACAGGCGGGATTTTCCGTCGATCCATACTGTACACAAACCACAGTTTGTTGTCTCGCATCCACATTTCACACTCTTACATCCAAGATCACGCAGAAGGTTCAAAAGGACTGTATCTGCAGCGATCTCTGTACTTACTTTCTTTCCATTCAGGGTAAACTGTACTTCCATCCTATTTCTCCTCCGCATTATATTCATCTAAAATTGAGCGCATCTCTCTGCGAAGCAGAACCTCCGCAAGGTGCTGTCTGTACTCCGCACTTCCGCGCATATTGCTTCCATAAGTAAATTCTGCTGCCACACGTTTTGCATACTCTGTGAGCTGCTCGTCTGTAGCATCTTTCGGGATCTCCCACTGCTTTTCAAGCAATGCCGCTTTCATCGGTCTTGCTCCTACCGAAAAGAACCAGGACTCCTGACCTCTGTAAATTCCTGTTACGACAGAACATGTCAGTACCGGGAAATCTGTCTTTGTCTGACGAATTGATTCGTAACGGAATTTTCTCTTGCTCTTTCTGACGATCACAGATACAAGAATATCCTTATCTGCTTTTCTGTTTACAAACTCAGAAAGTCGAACAGTTCCTCCATTATATAATTCCACAAATGTATCCAGTGCCAGTAATGCAGTCAGCACATCAGAAAATCCGTATCTTCCATAGATACTGCCTCCAACTGTTGCCTGATTTCTAAACTGAACTCCAACAATATGACGAAGGCTTTCTGCAATTCCGTCCCCATAGAATTTTCTCAGCCCCTCATGCTCTTCCAGCTGGCGCAGTGTACACATTGCTCCAATGCGGAATACATGGTCTGTCTCCTCAATCTCATTCAAACCAAGTTCCGACATATCAATGATTGTCTTCACTCTTGCATTTCCTAATCTCATCCACATCATGCCGCCCATGATACGACTGTTTCTTGCCTGATTCAGCTCGTAAGCCTCCTCCAGTGTCTTAACTTTCACGTAATTACCGATTGTTAACACAGTAGGTCTCCTTCCTATCCACATACCTTTTCCAAGAATCGCGGTTCTCATCCTCGCAATTTTCTCTTGTTATCTTATGTCGTTTCTTGCGATTGTTTTTCAAAAAACAAACATACAAGCATAAAAAAAGTGCAAATGAAAATCTTGTCATTCACACTGCAGATGCATATATTTTACCATGAAATAATTTGCTTGTCAAAGAGCAAAACAGTTGACATCATTCCACGTGGGTGTTATGATTTTTTTATATTAGATGAAGCGTTTTGTATAACTCATTTC
>OGQY01001131.1_pt1 | contig 18957 bp, 10 predicted proteins | sample 1553361 | NCBI WGS metagenome assembly OGQY01 (sample SAMEA2579963, study PRJEB22360) | human gut metagenome | reverse complement strand
ATTCATTCCATCTCGGATCTATTGGTTTATCATCTTCTTCTATCACATATTCATGCAACACTTCCTGCATATCTTCGTCGCATTCTCCTTCGGGATGCACTACCCGCATCGGGTAATTCAACATATAAGTTTCATAAAGATACGAACTTACATCCAAATAGTCATCCTCCGGCGACAATATTATATAATCATCTTCGTTCCCTTCTTCCCGTCCGTTTTGTTTTACATACAAATTCATAACACCGGACACCGGAAGATTTACTTCTCCTAAACATCTGTCGCAGGTTGCTTTTACCATTCCTTCGATCGTTATACGTACTTCCATTAAAAGTGAGCTCTTCACGATCAGGACGGTAGCTTTGACTTCTCCCCGGGTTCCTTTCGTTGCTTCAAAACAATCGAAGAATCCCTCATCCATGATGAACTCAAAAGAGTGTTTTCCCTCTCCTAATCCTCTGAATGCTATCTTATATTCTCTCAATCTATCCACAAGCCTTGACGTAAAACGGCGCAAAGATAATACAAAAACTAAAAACAAAAAACGAAAGGCTAAAAAAAAGACAGAGTTAACTAAATTAACATTGAGCTGTTCGAAAATACATTATCTATATTTCCCGCTTTCTTCCATCATACTCAGATAGCTCACATAACGGCTCTCACTGATTTCGTCTTGCTCCACAGCTTCCAACACAGCACAACCGGGTTCATGGGTATGGGTGCAATTATAAAAGCGGCATTCTCCGGACTTCGCGAATATTTCCGGGAAAAAATGCGACAACTCCTCTTTTTTCAAATCGATAATTCCAAAACTTCGTAATCCCGGAGTATCGATAATGAAACCGCCCTGTTTCAATGGAAACATTTCAGCAAAAGTGGTGGTATGCTTCCCCGAATCGTGGGCATCCGAAATTCCTGCAGTTTTCAGGTCCAAGCCAGGCTCAATGCAATTGACTAAAGAAGATTTCCCCACTCCCGACAAGCCGGAAAGCACGGTGATCTTGTCTTTCAGTAAACTCCGGATTTCATCGACGTGTTCACCGGTTTCCGCCGATACGGCATAACAAGGATACCCGATTTTACGGTAAATCACCGTCAATCCCCCTAACATTGCCTGATCTTCGGCATCATACAGATCCGTTTTATTAAAAACCAGTACGGCAGGAATATTATAAGCTTCTGCGGTTACCAAAAAACGATCGATAAATACGGTAGAAGTCACCGGATGATTAACAGTCACCACCAACAAAGCCAAATCGACATTTGCTGCAATAATATGCGACTCTTTGGACAAATTCGTCGATCTACGGATAATATAATTACGTCTCTTTCCTATTGCCGTAATAACATAGCCTTCACTTCCTTCTTCCAATTCCACCTCATCTCCGACAGCTAACGGATTGGTCGTTCGGATTCCTTCCATCCGGAATTTCCCCCGAATACGGCACTGCACCATATTCCCTTCCTCCAATCTTACCCAATACCAACTACCGGTCGATTTTACGACAATTCCTCTTTTCATCTTTTTCGTCCAAAATTATCATTTTATATCTGCAAAGCTATAAAAATAAACCTATTTTTGCGTCGACAAACGAATCAATTGTTATCGCTCTATGAAATTAGTATTTGCAACGAACAACAAGCATAAGCTGGAAGAGATCAGCCATTTATTAGAAGGCGAAGCCGAAATCGGCTCGCTTGCGGAAATCGGTTGTCAGGAGGATATCCCGGAAGATCACGACACTCTGGAAGAAAATGCCCTGCAAAAAGCCCGATACATCAAAGAACATTACGGGTACGACTGTTTTGCGGATGATACGGGACTTGAAATCGAAGCACTGGATAAGCGTCCCGGTGTATATTCTGCCCGCTATGCCGGTCCTGCAAAAGATTCTGTCGAAAACATGAAGAAAGTACTTCGCGAAATGGAGGGGATATCCGATCGGAAAGCTTGTTTCCGTACGGTTATCGCTTTAATTCAAGGAAAAGAAGAGCAGCTGTTCGAAGGAAGGGTAGACGGCAAAATATTAACCGCCCAACAAGGAGAAGCCGGTTTCGGATATGACCCGATTTTTCAACCCGAAGGGTTCGACCTCAGTTTTGCTGAAATGCCTATGGACGAAAAAAATAAAATCAGCCATCGGGGAAGAGCTATTCAGCAATTAATCGCATTTTTGAAAGAGCAACACAACAAGTGAAAACTCAAAAATGGAAATTGTTCAGGGAATCATATTAAAAACCAGCCCTTACTCGGAAACTCAGAAAATTATCCGAATCTATACGAAAGAAAAGGGGTATCTGTCCATGATATCCCCTTCGGTCGTATTCAAAAGAAAAACCAAAACTGTCCATCTCCTGCAAATCAGCGAGATCGAATTTTTCGAGAATGAAAAGAGCGATTTGCACAAACTCCGTCAAATCTCTCCGATCATCAACCTGCCCGAGTTATATTTCGATATTTTCAAGATGAATATCCTTTTGTTGTGGGGAGAAATTCTGAACCTGATTTTAAAAAATGAAGGGAAAAATGAAGAGCTGTTCGATTACCTGACCCATTCCATCGAATACCTGAACTCGACCCATAACGACATCGGAAACTTTAACCTTTATTTTCTCTATCGTCTGGCCGGTTTTATCGGTTTTCGGATCAACACTTCTTCATGGCAGGAGAATTACGTTTTCAATATCAACGACGGGAGCTTTTATCCTTCCGATCCGGCCACTCCGTATATTTCGGGACCGAATACCGCTAAAATCATTTACCAGCTATGTACTTGTCCTCTGGCCGAAATAAAAGCCATTCCTCTCAACCGGCAATCGCGCAATATTCTATTGGATGTTATCCTGCTTTTTTACAGCATCCATCTGAATATCAATTTCAATATTAAAAGTATACAGGTTATCCGGGAAGTTTTTGCCTGAACATTCCCGATATTTCCCCAACAGTCGATAGAAAAATACCCTTCGTCTATAATATTTGGTCAAATTAAAAAAAGAAATAAACTTTGAAGTTGAGAAATTGTCTTAAAGTTCAGAGTGTTGTAAAAAAAATGTTATTCCCCCGTCTGATTGGAAAGAATATTTTAAATATTTTATAAAATGAGAATATTGCAGTACAAAGTTAACATCTTTTATTATATTTATCGTCAAGATTTGCAAGTAGAGCTTTAAAAACAGGAATATGAATATCAAAATCCAAGATTTGACCAAGGTTTACCCGGATGGTCATAAGGCGTTAAACGGCTTGAACCTGAATATAGAACCCGGCATGTTCGGTTTACTGGGGCCTAACGGAGCAGGTAAAACGACGTTGATGCGGATTATGACTCTTTTGCAAAATCCCTCTTCAGGTACTATTTTTTTCGATGATTACGATATTTTGCGCGATCGTAAGGCTATTCGTTCTGTTTTAGGCTATCTACCTCAGGATTTCCGTTTTTTCGAAAAACTAAAAACCTGGGAATTTCTAGACTACGGGGCAGGACTGGCGGGAATAAAAGGCACCCGGAAAAGGTCGGAAATCGTCGATGAGATGCTGAGAAAGGTCGGTTTGTATGAAGTCAGGGACCGTTGGGCTAACCGGTTGTCGGGTGGTATGAAAAGACGTCTTGGGATTGCACAGGCGATCATCGGTAATCCGAAAGTCATCATCGTCGATGAACCGACGACAGGTCTGGACCCGGAAGAACGAATCCGGTTCAGAAATATCCTTTCGGAAGTCAGTGATAAAGATGTCATCATTATCTTATCCACTCACATTGTGGGGGATATATCCAGCACCTGCAAAAAACTGGCCTTACTGAACAAGGGAGAATTGAAATTCGAAGGTTCTCCGGACGATATGATTGAATTAGCCCAGGGGAAAGTATGGGAAATCTTCGTTACCGACCCTGAATTGCAGCAAATCAAGGAAAAATATCCGATCATTTCTACTATTCCTTCGGAAGGAGGCTGGGAGATCCAAATCGTAACCGAAAAATTGGAAGGTTTCGACGGCAAAGCCATTATCCCCAATATCGAACATGCTTACGTCTATTTTATGGACTATCTGCTAAAGGATAAAATGGACATGTATAGCGAAAAAATCGGTGGAGACCTATTTAATTAATAATGTATTAATGTTTTGATATGAATTTAAACCATATAAATGTTATTGCCCGATACGAAGTAAAACTGGTGAAACGAAGCTGGTTATTTCGTATTTTTGCCATACTCGCGCTGCTATTTATCTCTGCCATTATGTTGGGTTATCAAACCGGTATCGTCAACCGGATGGATAATCTTTGGCCGAGAATCGCCGTTTCTTCACTGATGCCATTCTGTAACACTTATTTTTATAATATCGCTCAATCGGTCATCGTCGTATTTCTGGCCGGCAGCTTCCTGAAAAGAGACAAAAAACTCGATACCGCCGAAGTCATCTATGTCCGGCCGATGAGTAATGCCGACTATATTGTCGGTAAGACCTGGGGTATTGTAAAGGTTTTCATTACACTGAACATTATCACCTTATTATTTACGGCTTTTTTAAACATACTGATCAATAAATCTCCGTTCGATCTGTTTCCATATCTATTCTATTTATTGACGATTTCGGTACCTTCCCTGTTGTTTGTCCTGGGTTTATCCTTTACGGCCATGTGCATCCTTAAAAATCAGGCGGTCACTTTCATCGTAATGCTGGGAATTATCGGCACTGTTTTCTTTTACCTGACCGATACGTTATATGGGGTATTCGATTTCTTCGGAGTAAATATCCCGGCCATATTTTCAGATGTCACGGGACATGCCGATCTCCGGCTTTTTTTACTCCAGCGGTTTTCTTATCTACTGGCAGGAATCGGCCTGATCAGCATGACCATCGCTCTGGTGAAACGCCTGCCTCACAAACCGTGGAAAATAGCTGTCGTATATACTTTTAGCTCACTATTTCTATTGGCAGCCTGTCTCGGAGGATTGTTATACATCCTGCATTATAATCATCAGCTCGATCTCCGTAATCAGTACATCATGACATTCGATAAATATGCAGATGTCCCGCATGTCGACTTGCTGGTCAACGATATTTCGGTTACTCCTCAAGGACACAGACTAGCAGGAAAGAGTACGGTAAAAGTAGCCAATAACAATGCAAAGCCTCTGGATAAAATTATTTTTTACCTTAATCCGGAGCTAACGGTTACCTCTGTAGAAATGGCCGGGAAAAACCTGCCCTTCCGAAGAGATCACCAGGTTATCGAAGTAGATCAACCCATCCAGCAGCAAGAAGAGCTTACGTTGACGATCAACTATGAAGGGAAAATCAGTGAAAATATTTGTTATACCGATGTCCTGACAGAAGATTACCTGGATACTAAAGTCCCGCAGGTATTCTGGCGTTTCGGTAAACGTTATGCATGGCTGAGTAATACCTTTACCCTATTGACTCCCGAATGTATCTGGTATCCGGTAACCATCGCCCCCGTTAACCCGGGAGCTCCGTACAATGTCAGGAAGAATTTCACAGACTATACACTTACCGTTCATTATGAAGGCGACAAGACCGTTTTGTCACAAGGCAAAAGTAAGATCGACGGTTCGGTCATCACCTTTACGAATACCTCCGCTTTGCCCGGAATCAGTCTAACCATCGCCGATTATGATAAAAAGGCTTTACGGGTAGATTCCACGGATTACGAGATCTATTACTTTAAAGGCCACGATTATTTTTCAAAATACTTCGAACCCTTATCCGATACCTTGCCCGGAGTCATTCGGGAAGTAAAAAACAGCCTGGAAATAGAGAAAGACCGGGATTATCCTTTCGGAAAATTTGTCTTAGCCGAAACCCCGGTACAATTTGCCACTTATGCCCGTAACTGGAAAGGTTATACCGAATATGTCATGCCTGAAATCCTCTTCGTCCCGGAACGAGGAATTTCTCTAGGCCAGGATTTTGAGGCAGAAAGAAGACGGATGAATGAATGGGGACGGCATGGGGGCCCTATGGACGAAACGGAACAAAATATTTCCCTCTTCAATCGTTTCGTGAGCTCTTTAACCTCCGAAAACAGCCAAAATGGCTGGAATCCGGACAATAAACTGATCAATAAATCCAATATCACTCCGATGTTGTTCGGACATACGAACTACATCAGCTCTCCCGAATATCCGGTAATCGACATCGCAGTCAACAACATGATGAATACTTCTTCCGATCAGGGCTTCCGTTTCTGGGGAGGTATCATCAACGACAAACAGCGAGCCAACCTCTATCTGGAATCACATAGTTTCGAGACAGCGATCGGAGATACCGAACTGAAGCCGGAAATTTTCTATGAATTGCTGAAATTGAAAAGTGCAGCATTGAATAACTATATCACTTCCCAGATCACACAGGAAGATTTCAATAAATTCCTAAAGGCATTTTTTACTAGCCGTCAGTTCCAGAATATACCGTTCGATACACTCCGATACGAAATAGAGAAGAGGTTCGGGATTCGGTTGTCCGATTTTATCGACACCTGGTATACGGCCTCCCATACCCCGACCATCTATATCAAGGATGTGGATGCCAATCAAATTGTGTTGGATGAGTTTACCAAATACCAAATTAAATTCAAGGTCAATAATCCCTCCGACATAGATGCTATCATCAGTACGGAAGTCATGCAAGGCGGAGGAGGCGGTATGCGGCGGGGAGGCGGTATGAGTTTTGAAACGGAGAAAAAAAATTACATTATTCCGGCCGGAGAAGCCCGGGAAATCAAGATTATCAGTGACGAGCGCCCGGCCAATATTTCGATAAATACCAATATTTCACACAATCTACCGACATCGCATAATTTCAATTTTTCTAAAATCGACAATACGATCAGCGATACTACTTCGGGAATTTATCCGATAAACCCGGATGTCTTCAAGCCGAATCCAAATGAAATCATTATCGACAATGAGGATCCGGGATTCAGGACGATCGCCTCGAATAACCGGCATAAACTGAAGGATCTTTTCAAGAAAAAAGATGACGAAAAGTATAAGAATTTTATGCCCTGGTGGATGCCTTCCCAATGGACGGCCATAGCCGCCGACTATTGCTACGGTGAAACGATAAACTCTGCGGTTTATAAAAATAAAGGCAGTGGGGCCAATGCCGTAGAATGGAAAACGGAAATCCCTAAAGACGGTTACTACGAGGTGTCCATCTGGAATGCAAAAATGTCGGGCAGAATGTTTTTTATGGACAGACGCCGCGGTCGTCACAAAGAGGAACGTAATCAGACTTATACCATCCAATACGATAAAGAGAAAGAATCGGTGACACTGGACCTGGATGAAGAAACCGAAGGATGGGTTTCGATCGGGAATTTCTATCTACCTCAAGGAGAAGTCATCATCACTTTGACAGATAAAGTTTCCGGAGATTACGTCATTGCAGACGCCGTTAAATTTACAGCCACAGAAGAATAACAAACGAATAACCCGATAAACGCAGACAATATGCTTAAACAAACTTTGGTCCTCGGTCTTTTAACCCTCAGCGGGTTATATAGTGCGCATGCACAGGAAGTACTTACACTCGAAAAAGCATTGAACACGGCTTTCGAACACAGTCCTTCACTGATTCAAAGCAAACTCAGCCTCGAGCAACGTCAATTGAATCTAAAAGCTCAGGATGCTTCCCTGAAATCACAATTTTCATTGGATGTCACTCCTTTCAGGTATACCCGTAACAACCAATACGATAATTTCAACAGTAAATGGTATGCCAACGAGACCAAAATGTCATCGGCTTCATTCGGTATCACGCAACCCATAAAATGGACAGACGGAACCATCTCTCTATATAATGACTTTTCCTGGCAGGACGCTTCCAACAGGACTTCCGGTGGCAACAATACCTCCTTCAACCATAATCTGTCTTTACGTATTTCGCAGCCTTTGTTCACTTATAACAGGACAAAGATGCAGCTCAAAGAACTGGAATATGCACTCGAAAATGCCAAAATCAGTTATGCCCTCCAACAATTAAGTATCGAAAAAAACGTCACCAGCCAATTTTACGATGTATATCAAAAACAAAAGGATCTGAACATCTCCCGGGATGAATACAACAACCAGAAACAAAACTACGATATCATCAAAAATAAGGTCGAAGCCGGGCTGTTAGCCAAAGAAGAACTTTATCAGGCGGAAGTCAATCTGGCGAACAGTGAATCCACTGTATATTCGAAAGAGATCAGTTTTGAAAATGCGAAAGACAATTTCAAGCTTTTACTGGGAATGTCGCTGGATGAAGATATCGCGATACTGTTCGACAATAATATTCCGACAGTCGATGTCAATATTAACGATGCAGTTAAATACGCCCTGGATCAACGCATGGAAATCCGCCAAAAACAGATTACCCTGGAACAGGATGTATTTTCGATTATCCGGACAAAAGCAGAAAGCGAATTCAAAGGTGATTTAAGTGTCCGGGTAGGTATGGATGCCCTGGCCGGAAAAGTAAAAAATATGTACGACAAGCCCACCGACAACGAAGAGGTTGGCGTAACCCTCACCATTCCGATCTTCGATTGGGGGGCTAAAAAGGCAAAAGTAAAATCCAGCCAACTGGCTATGGAATCGGACGAAATCAGCCTCGAAGAACAGAAAAAAGAGATTGTCATCGATGTCCGCCAGATTTGCCGTAACCTGCCGACGCTGATCCGTCAAATCGAAATCAAAAAGAAAAGCATTGAAAATGCAGAACGTACCTATGAAATCAATCTGGAAAAATATCGCAACGGTAATCTGACCGGTATGGACTTACAACAGTTCCAAAACCAGTTGACTACTGCCAAACAAGATTATACGAGCGCTATTATCAGCTACAAAATCGAGCTCTTGAACCTGAAAATCCAAACCCTTTGGGATTTTGAAACCCATAAAAGTTATTTACCTGTAGATCTATTGAAATAAAAATAACCCTATAAGTCCGTTAACAAGTAAAATCACGATAATCATGAATAAGAATTTTAAAATCCTGGGAGCTGTTATGTTAGGATTCATGTCGTTTTCCTGTAATAACAATCAGGGAAATAACTCTTCTGAAGCCACTACCCCAGTATGGGTCGAGGACGTACAACTCAGAAACATTGAGGAATATATTACAACAACCGGAACAGCAAAGGCAGCTAAAACGATAGAAATAAAATCGGAAACCAACGGAGCTTACTACTTACAGAAAAATCCGAAAACCGGTCGTCCTTATCAGCTGGGTGACATCGTCGAAGCCGGAGCTGTCATCATCCGTCTGGAAAATAAGGAATATGAAAACAACGTGCAGTTGGAAAGTAAGAAATTACAAATCCAGATCACCGAGAAGGAATGGGAAGGTCAGAAAATCCTGCTCGAGAAAGGCGGAGCAACCGAAAAAGACGTAAACAACGCTGAAAACTCTTATATCAATGCGAAGTTAGCCTTGGAAAACGGTTATATCACTTTAGAAAAACTGAGTATCAAAGCTCCGTTCAAAGGAGTTATCGTCAATCTTCCCTACTATACTCCGGGGGTAGAAGTCGCTTCCGGTAGTGTGATGGTCGGCCTGATGGATTATAGTAAAATGTATGTAGAAACCCAATTCCCTGAAAACACATTGACCAAACTGAGAATCGGACAGCAAGTACATATCACCAATTACAATATCAAATCGGATACTTTAAGAGGCATACTGACTCAGTTATCTCCGGCCATCAACGAAGAAACCCGTACCTTCTCGGGGTATATCGAAATCGATAACCCGGATTTAAAACTTCGTCCGGGTATGTTCGCCAAAGCAGATATCGTCACAGTACGGAAAGACTCTGTCATCTCTATTCCCAAAGATATCATTAAAAACCGCCGGGGAGGTAAATTAGTATATACGGTCGACAGAAACAGTGCTGAAGAAAAAGTCATCCATACCGGTATCAGTGACGATAAATACATCGAAGTAGAAAAAGGACTCGAAGCCGGGGACAAGATCGTCGTGAAAGGTTACGAATGGTTACGTAACCGGAGCAAAGTAAAAGTGATGAAGTAACTGTATTCACGACAGTCTGAAAAATTCTTTGTCGGTAAACGTCCAAATTGGTAAACGATTAAATTATGGGAATTACAAAATTTGCAGTAAAATACCCGGTCAGTGTATTAATGATCACACTGGGGGTATGTCTGCTAGGAATCATATCATACAATAAATTGGGAACAGATTTATTTCCCGATTTAAAAAATCCGGCTTTATATATCGATTTGCAAGCCGGTGAGCGTCCACCTGAAGAGATCGAAAAACAGTTTGTAGAAAAAATAGAAGCTATGGCAGCACGCCAGGAAGGTGTGAAAGACGTCAGTAGCAGCAGTAAGGTAGGAGGAGCCACGATTACGGTGGAATACGACTGGGATCAGGATATGGATGCCGCCTTTTTGGATTTGCAACGCAGCATGTCTCAAATCGCTCAGGACGAAGAAATCACTTCCCTGAATGTTTCCCGCTACGATGCCAATGCCACGCCGGTCATGATCATTTCCATGAGCCATAAAGAAATCAAGGATATGAACGAACTCCGGAAAATAGCAGAAAACTATATGCGGAGCGAACTGGTCAGACTGGAAGGTGTGGCCGATATCCAACTCAACGGCCAGGAAAATGCTTTTGTGGAGGTCAAAACCGACTCTTATATGCTGGAAGCTTTCAACCTGACTGCCGAAACGATCGCGTCGAAAATAGAAAGTATGAACCGGAATGTTTCGGGAGGTACCATTGTAAACGACGACATCCAATATACGGTAAAAGGGGTGAATTTATTAAAAGACCTGGAAGACATCGGGAATATTATCGTTGCTTTCAAAACCCCCGGTAGTACCGACACCGAGTCGGGGAACAGCTCTACCGTGAAAGCTCCGGTATACCTGAAAGATGTTGCCAAAATCGAACTAAAAAATAAAGATCCTGAAAATCTGGTGCGCTACGATGCCGAACGTAGTCTGAGTATCAGTGTCTACAAAGAGAATAAATACAATACAGTGAAGGCAGTTGAAAATATCACTGCCAAACTGGAAGAATTGCAGAAAAGTATGCCCGGTTATGAATTTCACGTCATCAGTAACCAGGGAGATTTTATCGGAGCTTCGATCGGGGAGGTCAAGGATTCTGCCGTTATGGGTATTTTATTGGCCATGCTGGTATTGTACGTTTTCCTGCGCCGCATCAATACAACCTTGATCGTCAGTGTTTCTATTCCGGTGTCCATCATCGCTACGTTCAATTTGATGTACTTCAACGGATTGACGATCAATATCATGACACTGGGGGGATTAGCCCTGGGAGCCGGTATGTTGATCGATAATGCCATTGTTGTCATGGAGAATATTTTCCGGAATCTGGAAAACGGCCTTTTCCCCAAGGAAGCGGCTATCAAAGGAGCTTCGGAAGTTTCAGGGGCTATCACGTCTTCAACCCTCACGACCATAGTGGTATTCTTACCTATCGTTTACATCCAGGGAGCTGCCGGAGAACTTTTTAAAGAACAGGCCTGGACCGTTTCGTTCTCTCTATTGTCTTCTCTTTTTGTTGCGGTATTGTTAATCCCGATGTTAGCTTCACAATATGTGAAAGCACCTGCCAAAAATCAGGCTTCTTTAAAAATCAAAGGATACGGTCAGTTTGTCGGTAAACTTTTGAAACACCGGTACGCTGTCGTCCTGACCGCGTTAGTGGTCATGATCGGAAGTTACCTGCTGCTCCCGTTGATCGATAAAGAATTTATGCCTAAAGCAGATTCCCGGGAATTTTCGACTTACATCACTCTGGAGCCGGGAACCCGTCTGCAAAGCACGGATAATGCGGCCGCTACCATCGAAAATATGATTATAGAGTTGGCAGGAGACGATCTGGAATGGATTTTTACTCAGGTTGGACCTTCGACAACAACCGAAAGCCAAACGACTAGCGGGAAACTCGAAGGCGAAAATCAGGCAGAGGTAAAAGTCAAATTGAAAAACAAAGCCAAAGCCGATGCAGATTATATTATCAGTAATCTGAGTCATAATTACACGATTCCCGAGGGCGTGGAAATATCGTTCGAAAAGGAACAATCTGCCTTACAAAGCATCCTCGGAACGGAAGGAGCTCCTGTAATTATCGAGATTAAAGGGGAGGAACTGGAAATGATCGACGAACTCAGCACGGAGGTGAAGGAAAAAATAGCCTCTATCCCCGGACTCTACGATATCAAAACTTCTATGGAACAAGGAGCTCCGGAAGTCAACATCTCTATCGACCGGTTGAAAAGCGGGATTTACGGGGTAGATATCGCTTCGGTGGCCAGTCAGATAAAAGAAAAGCTGAACGGGAAGACGGCCAGCAATTTCGAATCCGAAGGTGAACCGATCGATATCGAAATCAAAGTACCGGAAGTATCGCTCGATGAATTGCAAAATGTTGAAATCGTACAAGGAGAAAAGAAATATCGTCTGGGTGAGATTGCAGAGGTTTCGATTACGACAGCTCCGAAAGAAATCAACCGTAGCAACCAAAACCGGATCGGTAAAGTCACCGCAATGCTCGAAAAGGGCTATACATTAGGCAGTGTCACTCCGGAAATCAAAGCACAGTTGAAAGATATCCAATTCCCTGCTAAATATTCAGCACAAATTACCGGAGAAGAAGAGAAACGGGCCGAATCGTTTCAAGGTTTGTCCTTTGCTCTGATACTATCTATCGTATTGGTATATATGGTGATGGCTTCTCAATTCGAATCCTTGCGTCATCCGTTTACCATCTTGCTGACGATCCCGTTGGCCGGAGTAGGCTGTATTTACGCATTTTTGCTAGCCGGAGCCTCTTTGAATATGATGGCTTTTATCGGTATCATCATGCTGGCAGGTATAGCCGTCAACAACTCCATCTTACTGGTAGATGCAGCCAACAGGCTCAAGGCAGAAGGATTCGCTCTGACAGAGGCCATAAAAGGAGCTGCCCAACAGCGTATCCGCCCGATCATCATGACCAGTCTGACTACTATCCTGGCTTTATTGCCGATGTGTTTCGGATTCGGAGAGGGTGCTTCACTGCGATCCCCTATGGCTTTGGCGGTGATCGGCGGTCTGTTCACTTCTACCCTGATGACATTAGTAGTGATCCCGTGTGTTTACTACATTTTTGACAAAAAAGTCAAAAACGTAGAGAAGATTTGAAAGGCATTTTCGAGCTTTTGACATTTTTGATTCTAAATAAGAAAAAATGAACAAACTAATAAATCGTAAAGTACTGATTTCGATGATCTTCATCGGTTTGACCATGATGGGGTTGTTTTCGTACAGGTACTTACTGATGGAATTATATCCGGATGCGGAGTTCCCCTCCCTGAATGTAACTATTTCCACCAAGACCGAGCTGGATCCGAAGTACATCGAGAGTCAGGCAGCTATTCCGGTAGAAGGCGTAATCAGCGGCTTGGAAGGCGTCGAGGATATAACGACATTGATTTCCAATAGGAACGCCCGTATCACTGTTTCCTTTACCAAAAATACAAATGTCAAATATGCTTACCTGAAGCTGGAAGAAAAAATCAAAGCGATCACCAAAAGTATTCCGGAAGACTTCACCATCCAGGTCAATAAAGCCGGTAGCGGAATGGCCAGTGATCAGTTTATGACTCTACAGATTCTGGGAGACGACGATGTCGATTATGTCCGGAATATCACCGATATCGACATTGCTCCCATCCTTGAAAGTACGGATGGAATAGCCTCGGTCACGGTCATGGGCGGACGTCAGAAGAGCATCGAAATCCTTCTCGACGATGAAAAATGCAAAGCGCTCAATATCACCGCATCACAAGTCAGCTCACTGATCGGCAAGAATATGTCTGAAAAGACCTTCGCCGGTTCGGTATTTCAGGATAACAAACGTTTTTTTGTCAACGTTACGGCAGAATATCTCGCGACAGAAGACCTGGGAAACATCGTTGTATCCGAAGGTCCGGTATTGTTGAAAGACATCGCCGACATCAATTTCGGCATTAAAGAAGAAGAATCCTATTCGCGGGTGAATGGGAAAGAAGTTATCACCTGTGTTATTTCCAAATCTCCGCTGGTCAATATCATCGATCTTTCACAGCGGGTACGGGAAGAAATCGCCCAGTTGAATGAAGAACTGGCTACCAAAGGAGTTTCTATCAAAGTCGATACGGACACAGCCGAAACGATGAGTGAAAACATCAACACCATCATCAATCTGGGTTTGACCGGAGCGATTCTGGCTATTTTCATTCTCTACCTGTTTTTGCGAAACTTCAAGATCGTCACTTTCATTGCCGTGGCAATCCCCATTTCGGTATTCTCTGCTTTTTATTTCTTTTACTTTTTCGGTATCAGTATCAATACACTGACTTTAACGGGTATAGCCCTCGCTGTGGGCATGTTGTTGGATAATTCGGTCGTCGTCATGGAGAATATCTTCCGGTTGCGTGCGATCGGAGTCAATAGTCAGGAAGCAGCGGTAAGGGGCACTCAGGAGGTGGCCAAAGCGGTTATCGCCGCCACTCTGACTACGATCACTGTATTTCTTCCTTTCCTGTTTTCAGACGATTTTATCCTGAAGCTGATCGGTGAACATATCGGCGTGTCGATCATCACGACTCTTATCCTGTCGTTGGCCGTGGCTTTGCTACTGATCCCTATGGCCGTCAATCAATTCATGAAAGGCCAGGGCGACCGGGTAAATTTCAGTACATTATCGATTCATAGCCGGCCGGTACAGATTTATATCGCTTTACTGAAAATGTGCCTGCGCAAACCGGCAGCAGTCGTATTTACTGCGATATTGGTATTGATCGTCACGGTAGCTTTATCTTTGACACTGACCATGAATACGTTAAAAGAAATCGAAGCCGATACGTTCAATGTCTATATGACTTTCCCCAATGGGAATACCCTCAACCGGACAGACGAAACGATAAAAGCTTATGAAGAACGCTTGAACGATATCCAGGAAATCGAACAATACAGTACAAAGATCTATTCCACGGATGCCAGTGTCACCATCAAACTAAAAGAGGACTTCGAAAAGATCAACAAAAAAACACTGAACGAACTCAAGAGTACGATTCTATCCCTCTCCGATGGGTTAAGAGTCAGCGATATCAGCCTCGAAGCTATCGAGAGCAGCGAGAACTTCCGGGGTGGTGGCAGTTCACTCATGGGAGGTGCCGACCAACTGATGAAAAAAATGGGTATGGGTACCCAAACGGAAAAAATTGTCATCAAGGGCCAGGATTTCGAAAAAATGGCTAACCTGGCCGAGTTGCTCAAATTCCAATTGGAAGAATTGGACAATATCAGCTATTCATCGGTCAGCTCATCCCGGGGAAAACCCGAAGCCAGGATCATGTTCGACCAATATCTGATGGGAATCAATGATGTAACTCCGAATAATGTCGTCACCGAGCTCAATAATTTCGCCCCCCAAAATACGACTTCGATCAAATACAAAGCGGGAGATCAGGAGTACGATATCATCATCAAAGACAAACGGCTAGCCGAGAAAAAAGAAGAAGAAAACCAGGATCCGGTACGTACGCTGGAAGACTTGCGCAATATGCAAGTCACCAACACGAATAATTCCCTTACCGAATTACGTAGCTTCAGTAATATCAACCTTACCCGGGGACAAGGAAACATAAACCGGGTCAACCAGGATAAAGAAATCACGGTGAACTACCGGTTCAATTCCGATGTAAACGAATCGAAGAATATTCTGGAAGCCGCAAGGACAGAGATAGACGAACTGGTGCAGAATACCGATATTCCTACCGGCATCGCTGTCGAGGTGGTACATGAAGAGGACGAAACCAGCGAATTCACTTTTCTGATTCTGGCTGCTTTTGTGATCATTTACATGATCCTGGCGTCTGTTTTCGAATCACTTACAGCCCCGATCGTATTGATGTTCGCTATTCCCCTGGCTGCCATCGGTTCCTTACTGGCCTTATTGTTTACCAGCAATTCGTTGATGAATGCCAATGTATTGATCGGTGTCATTATCCTGATCAGTATCGTCGTCAACAACAGTATCATCCTGATCGACTACACTTCGCAATTGCGGCGACAGGGTAACCGTAAACCGCGAGCCCTCATCATCGCCGGAATCTCGAGGGTACGTCCTATCCTGATCACAGCCATCACCACCATCGTGGCCATGTTCCCGTTAGCCATGGGACAAGGAGAATTTGTATCAGGACTCGGAGCTCCTTTCGCCATCACGGTGATCGGAGGATTGACCATGAGTACATTATTGACCCTGGTGATTATCCCCACCCTATATTCCGGTTTGGAAGAAGCACTTCATCGGCTGCGTACCCAGAGTTTAACCCTGAAGATTATTCAACTCACCCTTTTGATCCTGGCAGTCATCGGTATAGTGATGATAACCGACTCGCTGATATGGCAATTGGGTTACTTTGTCGGAGCCATTATACTGATACCGGCAGCCACCTGGTTTATGGAGACTAGTCTGCGTCAGGCCAACAGCCGGATTATCCCTCCGGATCAGGAAATCCATATTTCAATCCGTAATCTGGTGAAGATCTACGGCCGTCCCAATGAATTTCAACGGGAATGGCAATCCGGCCAACGTGTACGGGAACGGCTGGGATTAAAGGAAGAATACCGGCAATGGTCGGATTTAAAACCTTTGGTATGGATGTTACCTATCACCGGCTTCCTGATTTATTTCACCTATTTCTATCAAACATTGACCTTCTGGGCCATCATTTTTGCCGTCTGCACCTGGATGTTGCTGACAAAATTGATTGCCATCGGAGGTGAATATTTTAAAGCTCATAAAATCAAAAGCTTGAGCTGGTGTATACGGGTATGCGGAATCTTCATTTATTACTTTTCGCCCTTGTTTACGCTCATATGGGCTTCTATAAAATTCTCGGATTCCGGCATGGCTATTTTACTCGGTCTCCTTTGGTATGTCGCTATAGTTGCCCGCTATTTATCGGACCGGATCCATAAATACAATATCAACATCGATATGATCGACGGTCGGTTCAGGGAATTGAAAAAAGGAGTATATAAGATCGCCACAAAAATTCCGATGATCGGATATAAGAAAAAACCGTTCAAAGCCTTGAACGCCGTCTCAATGGAGATCCATACCGGTATGTTCGGTTTGTTAGGACCTAACGGTGCAGGTAAAACCACCCTTATGCGTATCATCTGCGGCATATTCGAGCAGAGCTATGGAAAAATATTCATCAATGGCATCGATACCCAGAAAAAACGGGAAGAATTGCAGGGATTGATCGGTTATCTGCCTCAGGAATTCGGTACTTACGAAAACCTGACCTCCTGGGAGTTTTTGGAATATCAGGCTCTCCTGAAAGGAATTTATAATCCCAAAACCCGGAGCAAACGGATCACAGAAGTGCTCGAAGCGGTTCATATGTATGAAAACAAAGATAAAAAGATCGGAGGTTTCTCAGGAGGTATGAAACAACGGATCGGAATTGCACAGACTTTGCTGAACCTGCCCCGCATTCTGGTTGTCGATGAACCGACTGCCGGATTGGACCCCCGGGAAAGAATCCGTTTCAGAAATCTTTTGGTAGAATTGTCGCGCAACCGGATCGTTATTTTCTCTACCCACATTATCGAGGATATCGCCAGTTCCTGTAACCAGGTGGGTGTTATCAACAAAGGGTCGTTGAAATATCACGGAACTCCTTCCGAAATGGTGGAAATTGCTAAAGATGTGACATGGACTTTCGAAATTCCGGCCCGGGAATTTGTAAAATTGCCTTCCGACCTGTTATTGGTACATCATATCCGGAACGGAGAGAATATCAAAGTCAGGTGTCTGTCGGAGACCCAACCGGTTCCCAATGCCGTACATACTTCTCCTCTACTGGAAGACTCGTATCTGTGGTTGTTGAGGAATGTAAAATTAGCTAATCATGAAAATATCATCACTCAATAGACTTGTAAAGCCATGAAATATTACATCACTCCTATAGCAAAACTCGCCCGGTATAATATAAAGATTATCTTCGGCAATAAGTTTATGTATTTTATTCTCAGTGCCGTCGGTTTTTATATCCTGACGGTGGGGTTAAATCTTATTTCGGATTCGGAGATTACGACGGCTACCGGATACAGTATGTTATTAGTGCCTTCTATCCTATCGATCTTCTATCCGACCTGTTTCGGTATACAGAACGACCAGGATGCCAAAATCATAGAAATCATTTTCGGTATTCCGAACTATCGGTATAAAATCTGGCTATTCCGGCTTTTGATCGCCTATATGATTTGTTTTATCATCACTTTGCTTTTAGCTGCCGTCACCGACTGGCTGGTTGTAGAGGTACCTCCCCTGCAACTCGCTTTGCAAAGTATGGTACCTGCGCTTTTCATCGGTTTACTGTGTTTTATGCTCAGTACACTCATCCGGAATGGCAACGGTACGGCAGTAATGATTATCATTATCGGTTTATTGCTGTTCGCATCGAGTAAAATTCTGGACGTCAGCAAATGGAATGTATTTTTGAACCCCTTTGACGTCCCCTTGGATAAAAATCCGCAAATTTTTTATAACACCCTGTTCGACAACCGATTGATTATCTTACTCTCTTCCTTCATATTCTTATTGGTAGGACTTTACAAGACACAAAACCGGGAAAAGTTCATCTGACTCACCGAGTCCGCCCAGGAGAAATATCCACCCGTATCCGAGATATATTTCTCCCACCCCCAAAGGGGCATATCCAGCGCCTCCCGGTTCGTCAACCGCCATTCCCCATCCCCAACCCTTCTCATTTTTCCGTTAACTGAGGATATTCAGTAAATGTCCCTAAATATTTAGGCAGTTATATACATATTAACACGTTATAAACGTAGGTTTATTTTTTCTTTCTATTCCGATTCCGGGTTTTGTGCCGTCAGACCGGT
>OGQY01001129.1_pt1 | contig 18970 bp, 9 predicted proteins | sample 1553361 | NCBI WGS metagenome assembly OGQY01 (sample SAMEA2579963, study PRJEB22360) | human gut metagenome | reverse complement strand
CTCTTTTTTTTGATTATGTTAAAAAATCATAGCATAAAAGACGTTATTTAGAATCATTCTAATTAGACAAAAAGTTAGGGGACTCCTGCTGATTATACGCATAAGGCCTTTAGGTAAAGTGAGATAGATACTTCCTGAGGCCTTATTCCGTCACCGGACGTCAGCGTTTACGCTTTTGTAGAGGTCTCTAAAATAAAGGGTTTTTGAACATTGGTCGATCTAAATAGCAGTAAATCAGATAGGTATTAGTAACTGTCTGAATCTAAAAGGGATATTGAAAATTCATATTTACCAAACAAAATAGCACTTTTTTTTTCGGAATTAATTTCTAAACTTTGTAGTCGTAAAAATAAAAATTGAAGTTGTAAGTAGAGTTGGGAGAGTAAAAAATCATGCAGACTGAATATCAAACTTTGTGGAATAAATGCCTCGCAGTCATTAAGGACATTGTCCCTGAGGCCGCTTTTAACACATGGTTCAAGCCTATCATACCATTATCATACGAGGATAATAAATTTACGATTCAAGTACCCAGCCAGTTCTTTTACGAGTATCTGGAAGAGAAGTATGTGAACGTATTGAAAGTTACTTTATATCGTGTGATAGGACAGGGTACGATATTGAACTATCGTATCAAAGTCGTTGATAAGGTAAAGGAAGATGGCATGATTACTTTACCTACCGGTAATGACGCTCCCCGTACCGGTAAGAAAAGTGCGGATATCCCTTCTCTATTCGAGTCTAAAGCTCGTCAGGATTGGGATTCTCATTTGAACCCTAAATACAACTTCGACAATTATTTTGAAGGGACAAGCAATCGTCTGGTCCGTTCTTCGAGCGAGGCTATCGCACAGGAACCGGGAAAGACCTTTAACCCGATGTTTGTATTCGGGGCGTCCGGTGTGGGAAAGACCCACTTATGCCATGCGATCGGTAACCGCATTCAGGAGATCCATCCGGAAAAGAAGGTGCTGTATATATCAGCCCACCTTTTTACCGTACAATACACGGAAGCCATCCGGAAAAATACGACAAATGATTTCATGTATTTTTATCAAGGCGTGGATGTGCTGATTTTGGACGATATCCAGGAACTGATCGGTAAAGATAAGACACAGAATACATTTTTCCATATATTCAATCACTTGCATCTGCTGGGCAAACAGTTGATCCTTACTTCCGATAAAGCTCCCGTCGATTTGCAGGGAATGGAGGAACGTTTGATTACCCGTTTGAAATGGGGGCTGACGGCAGAGCTGGATCGCCCGGATTTGGATTTGCGCAAGAAAATCCTGAAGAATAAGATCAGCCATGACGGTGTGGTGATTCCGGATGACGTGTTCAATTTTATTGCAAGCAACGTGACGGAGAATGTACGCGATGTGGAAGGTATCGTTGCGTCCTTGCTGGCTTATTCTACGGCGTTCAACCGGATGATCGACCTGCCCTTGACCAAACAGGTGGTGAGCCGCGTCGTAAAACTGGAAAAGAAGCAGGTGTCTGTGGAATCGATTCAGGATGTAGTCTGTAAATACTATAATCTGGAACTAGCCGCTATCCAGACCAACTCACGCAAGCGGGAAATCGTGCAGGCACGTCAGGTTACGATGTACCTGGCGAAGAAGTATACCGATAGTTCTTTTTCTCATATCGGGAAGATCGTCGGGAAGCGTGACCATGCAACCGTCTTGCATGCCTGTAAGACGGTAAGGGACCAGATCGAAACGAATAAATCTTTCCGTTCTTCGGTAGAAGAGATCGAGGCTTTGCTCAAGGCTTGATTTGATGATATATTTATATGAAAGGATGCGCTTCCGGGTTGCGTCCTTTTTCTATTTTGAGAAAATCTTATTGTAGTGTCGGTTCTCTTTTTGGAAAACTTTTTGAATTGAAAGAAAAGGTAAACTATTGATAAATAGCATGGTTGGTCTATGGAAGGGAGAACTTGTCGACAATGTATATTTTCTTTATTGAATAATTTGGCTAATCCATAAACAATGCTTAAACTTGCACATCATTAAACTTAAAACAATCGTGAATCGTAAAACTTACACCTTCGATGAAGCGTTTAAAGCTTCACTGGACTACTTTACCGGTGACGAATTGGCCGCAAAAGTATGGGTAAATAAGTATGCCTTGAAGGATGCATTCGGAAATATCTATGAGGAGTCTCCCGTAGACATGCATCACCGCTTGGCAAGTGAAATTGCCCGTGTAGAAAAGAAGTATCCTAACCCTCTGTCGGAAGAGGAACTCTTTGCCCTGTTTGATCATTTCCGTTACATCGTGCCGCAAGGAAGCCCGATGACGGGAATTGGCAATGATTTTCAAATTGCCTCACTCTCTAACTGTTTTGTAATCGGATTGGATGGAGATGCCGATTCATATGGTGCGATTATTCGAATTGATGAGGAACAAGTGCAGTTGATGAAACGTCGTGGCGGTGTTGGTCACGATTTATCACATATTCGTCCGAAAGGATCTCCTGTTAAGAACTCGGCGTTGACATCGACCGGATTGGTTCCTTTTATGGAACGTTACTCAAATTCAACCCGCGAAGTGGCCCAGGACGGCCGTCGTGGTGCCTTGATGCTTAGTGTTTCCATCAAACATCCGGATTCGGAATCGTTTATCGATGCCAAGATGACGGAAGGGAAGGTGACGGGGGCTAACGTTTCTGTGAAGATCGATGATGAATTTATGCAGGCCGTAATCAACGGAACTCCTTATAAACAACAATATCCGATCGACTCGTCGGAACCTACCAATGTGAAGGAAATCAATGCGGCCGAACTTTGGAAGAAAATCATTCATAATGCATGGAAGTCGGCTGAACCCGGTGTGCTTTTCTGGGATACGATCTTGAGAGAGTCTGTTCCCGATTCGTATGCGGATCTCGGATTCCGTACGGTTTCGACCAACCCTTGCGGTGAGATCCCCTTGTGCCCGTATGATAGCTGCCGTCTGTTGGCAATCAACTTATATTCATATGTTGTCAATCCATTCACAAAAGAGGCTTATTTCGATTTTGACCTGTTCCGGAAGCATGTTATCCTAGCGCAACGTATCATGGATGATATCATCGACTTGGAATCAGAAAAGATTGAAAAGATTCTGGAGAAGATCGATGCCGATCCCGAATCATTGGAAGTAAAACAGAGCGAACGCCACCTGTGGGAGAAGATACAGAAGAAAACATTACAGGGACGTCGTACCGGTGTGGGCATCACAGCCGAAGGCGATATGATTGCCGCCTTGGGATTGCGCTACGGCACGGAAGAAGCGACAGAGTTTGCCGAGAAGGTACAGAAGATGTTGGCTTTGGCTGCCTATCGTTCTTCTGTGGAAATGGCCAAAGAACGTGGTGCATTCGATATCTATGATGCAAAGCGCGAAGAAAAGAATCCGTTTATCAACCGTCTGCGTGAAGCCGATCCGGAGCTGTATGACGACATGGTGAAATACGGTCGCCGTAATATCGCCTGTCTGACGATAGCACCGACGGGAACGACCAGCTTGATGACGCAGACTACTTCGGGTATCGAACCGGTGTTCCTGCCCGTTTATCGCCGTCGCCGCAAGGTGAACCCGAACGATGCGGAAGCTCGTGTTGACTTTGTCGACGAAACAGGTGACGCATTCGAAGAATATATCGTATTCCATCATAAATTTGTAACTTGGATGTTGGCCAACGGCTTCTCTGCTTCCAAAAAATATACACAAGAAGAAGTAGAAGAACTGGTTGCCAAGTCTCCTTACTATAAAGCGACGTCAAACGATGTCGACTGGTTGCAGAAAGTCCGTATGCAGGGACGTATTCAGAAATGGGTGGACCACTCCATCAGCGTAACAATCAACCTGCCGGCCGATGTGACGGAAGACCTTGTGAACTCCCTGTATGTGGAAGCCTGGAAGTGCGGTTGTAAGGGCTGTACGGTTTACCGTGACGGTTCCCGCTCAGGTGTATTGTTGTCTACGGATAACAAGAAGAAGAAAAAAGAAGATTGCAACTGTATGGAGCCGCCGGTTATCGTGGCTACCCGTCCGCGCGAACTGGAAGCCGACGTGGTGAAATTCCAGAACAACCGTGAGAAGTGGATTGCATTTGTCGGTCTGCTGAATGGTCGCCCGTACGAAATCTTTACCGGTCTTGCCGATGACGATGAAGGTATCATGTTGCCGAAGAACGTTTCGAAGGGTAGCATTATCAAGAGCTATGACGAGGACGGCCAGAAGCATTACGACTTCCAGTTCAAGAATAAGCGTGGTTACAAGATGACGATCGAAGGTCTGGACGGCAAGTTCAATCCGGAATTCTGGAACTATGCCAAGCTGATCTCCGGTGTCTTGCGCTACGGTATGCCGATCGACCAGGTGATCAAGCTGGTTCAAGGTATGGAACTGAATAACGAATCTATCAACACTTGGAAGAACGGTGTGGAACGCGCTTTGAAGAAATACCTGCCGAACGGTACGGAGGCAAAAGGCCAGAAATGCCCGAATTGCGGACATGAGACACTTGTCTACCAGGAAGGTTGTCTGATCTGTACCAATTGCGGTGCTTCGAGATGCGGATGAAAAGATTTATGGTTTATGATTTATGATTTATCATTGACGCTAAATGATAAATCATAAATCGTGAATAATATCCCATGAATCATAAATCATAAATATAAAAATACCATGAAAGTCACCTTTAATATCAACTTCCATACCGTTTGGGGGCAGAAGTTATGTGTTGTAGGGTCGATTCCTGAGCTGGGTTCCTGGGAACCTGCTTTGGCAAAAGAAATGAGTTATAAGGGAGATGGAAACTGGCAGCTTGAACTGGAAGTGACCTCTCCTGTCAAGGATATAGAATACAGATATTTCCTGAGTGTAAACGACAAGCAGATATTCGAGGAATGGGAAAAGAACCATCAGGTATTCTTTATCGGCCAGGCAGACCAATATACACTATATGATTATTGGCAGGTTCGTCCTGCTAATCTGGCCTTTTATTCCTCAGCATTTACTAAAAGTTTGTTTGCACATCCGTGTAATACGCATGAGCGGGTGGTGAAGAGCGGTAAGAGACTTACGATCAAGATCTCTGTTCCGCGTGTCGAAAAGAACCAGCGCGTGGCTATCACCGGAAATCAGGACTGTTTGGGCAATTGGCATCCTGATAAAGCGTTAATATTGAGTTGCGACACCTTTCCCGTCTGGCATATAGACTTGGATGCGGGGGAGATTTCCTATCCGTTGGAATATAAGTTTCTGATCTGCGATGATCAGCAGCAGCCTTTATATTGGGAAGAAGATGAGAACCGTGTCTTGAATCTGCCTTCGCAACAGGTGGGAGAGACGGTGATCGTTTCGGGCCTTTATTTTCGTGATAACCTGCCTTTATGGCGGTGTGCCGGTTCGGTGATCCCGGTCTTTTCCTTACGTTCGGAGAAGAGCTTCGGAGTCGGTGACCTGGGGGATTTGCGTATGTTGGTGGATTGGGTCAGGAAAACGTGTCAACGTATCATCCAGGTGCTTCCTATGAACGACACGACGACGACGCATACCCGTACCGATTCGTATCCTTATAGCGCCATTTCGATTTACGCCCTTCATCCGATGTACATCAGCCTGCCCGATCTGGGAGAGCTGGCAGATCCGGAAAAGGCGGCCTTTTTTGCCCGGAAACAGGCAGAGTTGAACGGACTGGATGCCGTCGATTACGAACAGGCGGTTCGATATAAGCTGGAATATTGCCGGGAATACTTCAGGCAGGAGGGCGAGGCGATCTTGTCCACCTCTGAATATCGGGAGTTTTTCGCGCAAAACGAGTCTTGGCTGATGCCTTATGCCGCCTATTGCTACTTGCGTGACATGTACCGGACTTCCGACTTCACGCAATGGAAAGAGAACTCCGTATTCGATAAGAACACTATTCGTGAACTTTGTTCCGTGGAAGGCAAGGCATATCCGGAAATATCTTTCTTGTATTTCCTGCAATATGTCCTGCATACCCAGTTTAAGGGCGTTTCCGATTATGCCCGCAAGAACGGGATCGTGCTGAAAGGCGATTTGCCTATAGGAGTGAACCGTACGAGTGTCGAGGCATGGATGGAACCGAAATACTTTAATATGAACGGTCAGGCCGGTGCTCCGCCCGACGATTTCTCCGTAAATGGTCAGAACTGGGGGTTCCCGACCTATAATTGGGATATGATGGAGAAAGATAATTTCTCCTGGTGGAAGAAACGTTTCCGTAAATTGGAAGATTATTTCGATAGTTTCCGTATCGATCATATCTTAGGCTTTTTCCGTATCTGGGAAGTACCGTCGGAGTATGTTCAGGGACTTTGCGGGCATTTTAACCCTGCTTTGCCGCTTACCCCGAACGAAATCGAACAGTATGGCTTGGATTTCAATGAAGCGCGCCTGACTACCCCTCATATCAACCGCGAGTTCCTGCCCGAATTGTTTGGCGATCAGACGGAAGAAGTGATCGGTGCGTTCCTGGCCCAGTCATCATCGCGGCATTTCGTGTTGAAACCTTTCTGCGATACGCAACGCAAGGTGGAAGCTCTGTTTGCCGGAAAGACGGATGAGGCATCCCTTCGGATTAAGAAAGGACTGTTTGCCATAGCCAATGAAGTGCTGTTCCTGCGCGATCCGCGTGAGCCGGATAAATTCCACCCGCGCATTTCGGCTAGCCAGTCCTACTTGTATCGCGAGTTGAGCGCTTCTGACCAATATGCTTTTGACCAGTTATATTGGAACTTTTTCTATCACCGCCATAACGAGTTCTGGAAAGCGCAAGCCTTTAACCGCTTGACTCCGCTGGTAGGCAGTACGAACATGTTGGTTTGTGGCGAAGACTTAGGAATGATCCCGGAATCCGTCCCCGATGTGATGAACAAATTGCAGATATTCAGTCTGGAAATAGAACGTATGCCCAAGACTCCGCAACGTGAATTTTCGGACTTGTACAACCTGCCTTATCATTCGGTTTGTACGACATCCACCCACGATATGACACCGCTCCGTAGCTGGTGGAAAGAGGACCGTGCTAAGATACAGCGTTATTATAATAATGTTCTGGGATATGCCGGGGATGCGCCAGAGGAATGTACGGCGGATTTGGCGACGCAGATCGTTTCCAACCACCTGGCGACGGCTTCGATGTTGGCTATAATCCCCATACAGGACTGGTTTGCAATGGATGACTCCATCAAGCGGAAAGATTACGAAGCGGAACGCATCAACGTCCCGTCCATCCCCCGCTACCACTGGCGCTACCGGATGCACCTCCCGCTCGAGGAGTTGCTCCGCAAGGAGACCTTCAACGAATCGCTGCACGACATGATCGCCTGCAGCGGGCGCCGCTGACGGGCGTACTGCGGCACCGCCGCTCCCGGCTACAAAAAAGGGGTACTCCGATGGGTACCCCTTTTTATCATGCCGCCGCGACGAAGGCTCAGCCATTCCCCTCCAGCCACTTCAGGAAGTCGTCGACCCGCGACCGGCTCACCACCATCTCGAACTCCGGACGCGGTCGTGCCGTGATCTTCAGCCGGTTGCCCAGGTATTTCACGATGCTGACGATCGCCGGCATGGCGATGATGCAGCTGCGCGATATGCGGAAAAACCGCCCGGGATCCAGTTCGTCCGAAAGGACGTCGAGCGACTGATCCATGATGTAGCGGTTGTTGTCGTTCGTGACAAGGTAGGTGTTTTTCTCTTCCGAGTAGAAATAGGCGATGTCGGTGGTCTGCACCGGGACGATCCGGTCGTTGAAACGCACGACATAGCGCTGTTTGTATTCGCGCGGGCTGCGGATTGCGTTCAGCAATACGTCGGGGTCGATGCCCCCGCTCCGCACACGGCAACGTTCCACGGCACGCCGCAGCGCCGCGAGGTCGATCGGTTTGAGCAGGTAGTCGATGCTGTTGACCTCGAACGCCCGCACGGCGTAATTGTCATATGCGGTGGTCATGATGACCCGCGCCGTTACGTCCGCCTGGCGGAATATCTCGAAGCAATCCCCGTCGGAGAGTTCCACGTCCATGAAAATCACATCGGCACTGTTCCCCGGCGTGCGCAGCCAGAGCACCGTCTCCCTGACCGAGCCGGTCGTCCCGACGATCCGTACGTCGGGAAAATGCTGGGTCAGCGCTCGCGCCAGGTTTGCCTGGGCCATCATTTCGTCTTCTACGATCAGTACGTTCATATTACAGCAACGGTAAGGTGACACAATATTCGGTATCGGTACGGCGTATCCCGATCGGGATGCCCGACAGGTCGAGGTACTGCTGGCGGATGTAGTTCAGCCCCACACGGGTCGAGGGGTTGCCGGATACCTTCAGCTGAAGGTTGTTCGACACCGTCACGGCTCCGGCCCCGGCGACGATGCGGATCACCAGCGGCCGGTCGGCCCCCACCGAGTTATGCTTGATGGCGTTTTCGATCAGCAACTGCACCGAGCAGGGCAGGACATGGCGGTTCATGGCCTCATCCGAAATGTCGGTCTCCACGCGGAACCCTTCGGGGAAACGCACCTGTAACAGGTCGACGTACATCCCCACGAAGGCCATCTCCTCGCGCAGGCGCACGAGTGTCTCCTCCTCGTTCTGGAGCATGTAACGGTAAATGCCCGCCAGTTTATGGATGTAGGCGCTGGCCTGCTCCGTGCGCTGCTCGCAGACCAGGCAGTCGAGGATATTGAGCGAGTTGAACAGGAAATGGGGGTTGACCTGCTGTTTGAGTTTCATGTAACGGAACTGCGCCTGGTGCGCCTTGCCGCGCTCGGCACGCAGCACGGCACGTGCGACCAGGGCGTAATCGACCATAAATACGACCGAATAGAGGGTCACCTCGACCAGCAGGGTGACGATCCACAGTTGCAGGAACTCCCGTGCGGAGAACGAGCGGTCGAAGGCGAACGGCAGGGGGGGCCCCCCAACGAGCGCCCCCCCGGCGCACTGCTGCTGGACGAACAGAAGGAAGGCCGCGATTTCGGCGATCGGGCCGTGTCGGGTTTCACGCCTGCGCGTATGCCGGACATAGATGATATTGACGCACAGCAGGATAATCAGTGCCGCGGAGTTCGAAGCCAGCAAGTCGGCCATGTGGTAAAGGCGGTCTGTGGAGAAGGAAGGCGATGAGAAGAGCTCGACATAGGCCAGCCTCAGCACGAAAATCCCCCCCACGGCCAGCAGCAGCAACCCGATGCGGGGCGTCCAGGCCGAGGAGCGGCTCGCCGTGTCGTCGCCGCGGCGGAACAACTTGGTGAACCACACGATGCTCCAGCCCAGGATCTCGGTGGTGATGAAGGTCGAGACGGCATGCACCACGGGCGAGGCGTGCAATAACAGCTCGATCAACTGCGCACCGCCCGTACCCAGCAGGTAGCCGATCACGTTGACGACGATCACGCTGGCAGCGGTGAACTCCACGTTCAGTCCCCGTTTGAGGCAGATCAGCACGATCAGCACGATCGTCAGCAGCGTCAGCACCAACTCGTCGTTGATCCCCGCCAGATGGCACGAAAGGGCGACCACGGCATGGAGCACGGCGAACAGGTGGATGATTCCGGACACTTTGAGCGATCGCATATAGGCTGACTGAGGCTGTATTAAAGTATATACGGGTTTCGTTTATTACGAATAAAGGTAGTGTTTTTCCGCGGAAATTCCAAATCGTCCCCCGCGGGCTACCGTTCGTCGCAAAAATCCGCCCGTTCATCCGGCTGAACCTTCCGTTCGTCGCCCTGCGGTTCGCCGTCCGGATTTTTTATTAAAATTTGTATAACCTGAAAACCAACCGAAAAACCGAAATGACCAAGCCTAAACTCTCATTTTGGCAGATTTGGAACCTCAGCTTCGGCTTCCTCGGCGTGCAGATCGGATATTCGCTCCAGAATTCCAACACGTCGAGCATCTTCGAATCGCTGGGGGCAGATGTCAGCCACCTGAGCTACTTCTGGCTGGCGGCACCGCTGGCCGGCATGATCGTCCAGCCCATCGTGGGGCTTTTTTCCGACGGCACCTGGACGCGCTGGGGCCGCCGCATCCCCTACATCCTGGGCGGGTCGCTGATCTCGGCGCTGGCGCTGGTGCTCATGCCCAACTGCCCCAAACTGCTCGCCTTCGCCCCGCTCGCCATGGGGGCTTTCATCCTGCTGTTCATGGATTTGTCGTTCAACGTCACGATGCAGCCCTTCCGGGCGCTGGTGGCCGACATGCTCGACGATTCGCAAAAGACGCAGGGCTACGTGGTACAAACCTTCCTGATAAACCTCGGTGCGGTCGTCGGCGCTATCCTGCCGCTCGTCATGACATGGCTCGGCGTGTCGGACGAGGCCGCTCCGGGGCATGTTTCGCCGCACATCGCCTACTCCTACTATGCCGGGGGCGCGATCCTGCTGCTCACGGTGCTCGTCACCTCGTTCAAGACACGGGAATATCCGCCCGGGGAGTTCGCCCGCTACAACAACCTCTCCGAGGAGGACGCCAAACCGATGAGCTTCGTCGGCCTCATGCGCAACGTCCCCGGCGTGATGGTGCGGCTGGGCGTCACGCAGTTCTTCTCGTGGGCGGCGCTCTTCCTGATGTGGACTTACCTCAAACCCGCCATCACGGGTGTAGTCACCGACCATGCCACGGGCGAAGTGCTCTCGGCCGGCGCCACGCAGACATGGGTCGGCGTGCTCAACGGCACCTACCCCCTCCCCGCCTGCATCGCCGCCCTGTTCCTCGGGCGCGTCGCCGCGCGCTACGGCAACAAACCCGTCTACGCTGCCTGCCTGCTCGCCGGGGCGCTGGGCTTCGCGGGGTTGTGCCTGCTGCACGACCAGTACGCGCTGATGCTCCCGATGGTGGGGATCGGCATCGCCTGGGCGGGCATCCTCGCCATGCCCTACGCCATCCTGTCGCGCGCGGTCGAGCCACGCCGCATGGGCGTATACATGGGTATCTTCAATTTCACGATCACCGTCCCCCAGATCGTCATCGGACTGACCGGCGGTGCCATCGTCAAGTACTGCTTCGCCTCCGATGCGGCCGACATGCTGGCACTCGCCGGGGTATTCATGCTGCTGGCCGCCGTATCGGTCTTCCTGGTCAAAGAACACAAGGCCGAATGACCTACAATCCATAAAATCAACTTATAAACTAACCAAAATTCTTATGAAACGATTTTTAACTATGTGTGCGGGTATCTTGCTCATATGTCAATTTACCCCCCCCCTCACGCTGGCGCAAAACGCTGGTTATGAGGTAAAAGGCGTAGTTGTCGACAAGTCCGGGATGCCGATCCTGGGCGCTACCGTCGTCGAAAAGGGCACGACCAACGGTGTCTCGACGGGCATCGACGGCGACTATGCCATCCGCGCCGCCGGCCCCGAGTCGGTCATCGAGGTCAGCTATGTCGGTTACAAGACCGTCAGCCTGGTGGCCAGTTCGTCGCTGCTGGCGCACCTCACGCTCGAAGAGGATGCCATGGGCATCGACGACGTGGTGGTGATCGGCTACGGTACGGTCAAGAAGAACGACATGACCGGTTCGGTCGTGGCGATCAAGGCCGAAGAGTTCAACCGCGGCGCCGTGGTCTCCACACAGGACATGCTCAAGGGTAAGGTTCCGGGCGTGCATATCATCCCCGGCGACGGAGGCCCCGGATCGAGCGCCACCATCCGCGTGCGCGGTGCGGCTTCGCTCAACGCCTCGAACGACCCGCTGATCGTGATCGACGGGGTGCCCATCGCAGTCGACGGCGGCAAGGGTATGGCCAACCCGCTGGAGACGATCAACCCCAACGACATCGAATCCTTCACCGTGCTCAAGGACGCTTCGGCGGCGGCCATCTACGGTTCGCGCGCCTCGAACGGCGTCATCCTCGTCACCACCAAGAAGGGGCGCGGCAACACGCCCCGCGTATCGTACAGCGGCAGCGTGAGCGTCCAGACCAACTCCGACGAGCTGCCCGTGATGTCGCCCGGCGAGTTCCGCACCTACATCGACCAGGTATACCCCGCAGGTACGACCACGGGCGACAAGGTGCAGTCGATGCTCGGCGACAAGAACACCAACTGGCAGGACTTGGTCTTCCGCACCGCCATTTCGCATGACCACAACGTCAGCCTGATCGGCAACATCAACGATAGGATGCCCTACCGCGCATCGGTGGGCTACACCAACCAGCAGGGTACGCTCGAAACATCGAAATACGAACGCGGGACGCTCGACCTGAGCCTCTCGCCCAACTTCTTCGACAAGCACCTCACGGTCAACCTCAACGCCAAGGGCGTCATCACGTCGCAGCGCTACGCCTCGGGCGGCGTGGTGGGTTCGGCGGCCTTCTTCAACCCCACGATCGACCCCTATTTCCGCAACGACGACGGTTCGATCGACTACACGACCACCAACGGATACTGGAACTACGGATCGGGCCGCGGCGAGGACTTCACGCCCAACACCCTGCTGGGCGCAGGCCCGCTCTCGCAGCTCTACGACCGCGACAATACGGCGCGTGCCAAGCGTTTCATCGGCAACGCCCAGATCGACTATAAGGTTCACGGCTTCGAGGCGCTGCGCTTCAACCTCAACCTCGGCCTCGACGTATCGAGCGCCAAGACCTACGACGGCGTGAACCCCGGCTCGTTCCAGGCATACACCGACACCGAGGCCCGCGGCTGGGGACAGTATTCGTGGACGACGAACTTCCGCCGCAACCAGCTGCTCGAATTCTACGCCAACTTCAATAAGGAGTGGGGCATCCACCACCTCGACGTGATGGCCGGTTATTCGTGGCAGCATTTCTACAGCTCCGACCACTCGGTATCCTATTTCAACGAGACGCACGAGCAGAAGGGCGAGGATTCGCGCTACCCGTTCAACCGCCAGGAGAATTATCTGCTCTCGTTCTACGGACGCCTGAACTATTCGATCGCCTCGAAATACCTCTTCTCCTTCACACTGCGTGACGACGCCTCATCGCGTTTCTCGAAGGATACCCGCTGGGGCCTCTTCCCTTCGGGCGCCTTTGCGTGGAACATCGCCGAGGAGAATTTCCTGAAGGATTCGCGTGCCGTCTCGGCCCTCAAGCTGCGCGTCAGCGTGGGGCAGACCGGGCAGCAGGAGATCGGCTCCAATTATCCCTACCTGGCGCGTTACTACATGTCGACCGACGTCTATAAGACCTATTACATGGGCAGCGCCGGGCACATGTTCTACCTCACGCCGGGCGCCTACGACCCCAACATCAAATGGGAGACCACGACGACCTACAACGTCGGCCTCGACTTCGGGTTCCTCAAGGGACGTATCCACGGTACGATCGACTATTACGATTCGAAGAGCTACGACCTGCTCTACCTCAAGGTGCTGCCCTATACTTCGGGCTTCAATCGGGCGTGGACGAACATCGGCGACACCCGCAACCGCGGCTGGGAGGTAAGCCTCTCGACCGTCCCCGTGGAAACGAAGGACTTCCACCTGGGGGTGAACCTCTCGTATTACCGCAACAAGGAGGAGCTGGTACGCCTGCAGGATCCCAAGATGAAGGAAGACATCAACAACGGCCTGTTCGTAGGCTATCCGGTCAACGGCGTACACTATAATTACAAACAGGTAGGCATCTGGCAGGAAAACGAAGCCGACCTGGCCGCGATCTACGGACAGAAACCCGGCGAGGTCAAGGTCGCCGACCTGGACGGCAACGGCAAGATCGACGGCAACGACCGCACGATCCTCGGCACGACACGCCCCGACTGGGTCGGCGGCCTGCAGATCAATGCGGAGTGGAAGAACATCGACTTCTCGGTCGACGTATACGGCGAGTTCGGCTCGCTGGCCCACGACGGCCGCAGCACGAGCGAATGGGCGAACCAGCTCGGACGCTGGAACACCTACAAGATCGACTACTGGACACCCGAAAAACCGTCCAACCGACACCCTCGCCCGGTCGAAGGGCAGTCGATCAAATACCTCGACGCCACGGGCTACTACAAGAACAGCTACGTGAACATCCGCAACATCACGCTCGGCTACACCCTGCCCAAGGCATGGATGGGGCGCGTGGTGAAGAAGACGCGCTTCTATGTGACCATGAACACCCCGTGGCGTTACAGCCAGTTCCAGAACACGGGCGGCATCTCGTGGTGGGAGTCGTTCTACATCTTCGGCGCGAATGTCCAGTTCTAACTTAAAATCCGAAAACCAGACCATGAAAAAGATACTCATCCTGTTTGCGGCGGCACTTACGATAGGGCTGACCGGATGCCAGAGCTTCCTCGAAGAAGAAACCTACGGGTCGACGACCGAGATATTCAAGGAGGAAAACGGCATCAAGGCGCTGGTATACCAGAGCTACACCAAGATCAACAACCTCTACGGCGGCGACGGACAGTGGCCGCTGGTGACCGAGCTGGGGACGGACATCTACCTGCGCGGCAAGAACCAGGGCGATGTGGGCCTGTGCGACTACTACGGGCTCGACGCCACCAACGGCAATGTGGCATGGCTGTGGAACCACTGCTACAAGGCGCTGTTCAACATCAACCTGTTCTTCGAAACGATCGACCAGACGCCCTTTGCCGACGAGGACGAAAAGAGCCAGTTCAAAGCGGAGATGTATGTCATGCGAGCCCTGTTCCTGTGGATCGTCACCGAGACGTGGGGCGACAGCTACCTGCCGATGACAACCGACGAGACCGAGGGCACCGAAGCCCGCCGTTCGCCCCGCGCGAAGTTCTACGAAGAGATCATCGGCGCACTCGAGACGGCCATCGGGCTATTCCCCGACACGCGCACCACGGAATCGGGGCGCATCGACATGCCCGCAGCCAAGGCGCTGCTCGCACGCATGTACCTCTACAACGAACAGTGGGACGAGGCCGCCGACATGGCATCGCAGGTGATCGGCCACTACGGGCTGGAGCTCTGCCCCTCGCTCAAAGACCTGTGGGCCGACGACAAAACCAACAACGAATTCATCTGGACGACGGAATTCACCGAGGACGACGCCTTCCGCCAGGCCAACGGCTACTGGTCGTGGTATGCCATGTATATCGACCGTTTCCCGGGCGTGCAGACCATGCTCAAATGGACGGGCTACGGCGGCTGCCAGGCGATCCCCTCGACCTACTTCATGGATCTGTTCGACCGCGACGCCGACAAACGCTGGAGCGACCTGCACCAATGGGTATGGTACTACAACGACCCGGCCGACGACCGCTCGGCCTTCCCGCTCAACCAGTGGCGCGAATACATCGACACGGCGCTCTACCTCTGCCCCGACGTGCTGCCGCTGGCCGAGCATAAACGCATGGAGAAGACCTTCACGGTCTTCGACCGCAACGACATGTTCGACGCCGACGGCATCCCGCAGGATCGCTGGACGTTCATCGGCATGACCAAGTTCTACGACCACACCCGGCCAGGCAACATGTCGGAGCTGTCGGATCGCAGCTACCCCGTGATCCGGCTGGGCGAACTCTACCTGATCCGTGCCGAGGCGCGTATCCGGAGCACGGAGAACCGCGACCTGAAGGGCGCCGCCGAGGACATAACCCAGCTGCGCAAACGCGCCGTCAACCACGAAAAGCCCGAATACGAAGAGGCCATGAAGGTCACCGAAGAGGACATGACGCTCGATTTCATTCTCGAGGAACGCGCCCGCGAGCTCTTCGGCGAGTGGCAGCGGCGGCTCGACCTGAAACGCTTCGGCAGGCTCATCGACCAGGTGAGGATCTACAACCCCGACGCAAAGGACAACATCAAGGAGTACCACGTCGTACGCCCCATCCCGCAGACGCAGTTCGACGGTATGCCCGACTGGACAACCCTGGGACAAAACGAAGGATATTAAACACCTAACGCAGTAAAACGACCATGAAAACCATACTGAAAAAATTCGCGACCTTCCTCTGCGCGGCACTGGTATTGTGCGCATGCAGCGACGATGACTATTCCGAAGCGCACCAGTCACTCATGGCGCTGATCCGCCAGGCGGAATCGCTCGTCGAAGAGTCGACGGAAGGGATCGAAGAGGGCGACACGGCCCCCGGATCGAAGAAGGCATTGCAGGCCCGCATCGACCAAGCCTATTACATCATGAACAACACCTCGCGGGACGAAGGCTACCGGAACGCCTGCAAACAGCTCGAAGAAGCGATAAAAACCTTCCGGGAGAACATCGTCAAGGCCGGAATCCCCTATTTCAACGCCGGGTCGAAGATGAACCTCGGGCCCGCAGGCGACTGGGATCTCACGGAAGAGCTGACGTGGGAGATGAAAATACGCTTCGACGAATTCGCAACGGGCGACCAGAACGTCATCTCGTGCGAGCAGGGCAAGGGTGCCATCATGATCCGCAACAACGGCGCGAACCTGCAGTTCTACGTCAACGACGGAGGCTGGAAAGGCGGCACCTGCTGCACGATCGAACTGAACAAGTGGTACCACATCACAGCCACGTACAAGGCCAACGACAAGATGCACTTCTATCTGGACGGACGGCTGGTAAAGAGCTTTGCGTGCGGCAAGGCCATCGTGGAGCCGACCTGCAACCTGCAGCTGGGCACCGCCCCCTCCTACTCGAACCGCTACATGCGCGGCAACATCCAGCACGTTTCGATCTGGGCGGACGTCCGCACCGAGGCCGAGGCCGCAGCCGATGTGGCATGCGACTTCTCCGGGACTGAGGAAGGGCTGAAAGCCTACTGGCCGCTGACGCTCAACGTCGGCTCGGAGATCACCGACATGACCGGCAGGCATGTGGCAAAAATGACCGACATAAAGTGGACTGACCCCGAATAACCCAAAAATTCCGATATGAAAAGACACAAGCATTCCATCCTCGCCGTATTGGCGGCCCTGCTATGGGGCAGCCTGTCGGCAACACCCTACCGGCCCGTATGGGAAATCGGCCGCAAGGACGGCTCGGCCGCCGAGTTCGCGTTGTACGACGGCGCGTATTCCGACCTTCTGGGCCGGTTCCCCGGCGCGGCGGCCGCGTACGACGTAGGGCGCAGCACACCGGGAGAAATCCCCTACATCCTGCCCGGGCCCCAGGACGGCTGGGCCGGCAACGGCAACGGATCGCTGCTGATCCGCTTCGGAGCCGATGCGCAAGCCTCCCGGGCGGAGATGCGGCTGACACTCTACCTGGTCGAATCGCAGGCCTCGTCACCCCCGACGATCGAAATCTCCGCAGGCGGGTTCCGCACCTCGGTGCAGGCGCCTGCCGGGGACGACATCAACTACCCGGATACCAAACGCACCTCGGCACGCGGCCTTGCGATCGAGGCCCTATTGCCGGCCGGGACATTCGGCGCCGGGGAAAACCTCCTCACGATCCGCAACGCCGGCGGCAGCTGGCTCGTCTGGGACGCCATCGTCCTCGAAGCCGACCGCAGCGTGAAATGCACACGCCCCGGCGACGGCATCGCGCTCATCGGAAGCCACTCGCAGCCGGGGCTGATTTACGGCCGCACCGAAGGGGAGCTGCTGCACCCGGTGACGCTGACCCTGGCCAACTGGGGCAAGCCCCAGCGTGCCGGATGGAACTACGACGGCAAACCGGGCGGGACGGTCACACTGTCTCGCGGGATAAACACCGTCGAGGTCAATATTCCCGAAGGGTACGAAGGCCGCACGGTGGATTTCGAAGTGCATCCCAACCGCGGGAAAGCCCTGTCGGCAGCGGTGGAAATCGCCCCGGCGGACAAATACACCGTCTACCTGGTGCAGCACACGCACACGGACATCGGCTATACCAAACCGCAGACCGAAATCCTCACCGAGCACCTGCGCTATATCGACTATGCCGTGGAATACTGCGACCTGACGGCCGACTACCCGGACGACGCGAAGTTCCGCTGGACATGCGAAGCCTCGTGGCCCGTACGCGAGTGGTTGCGCATACGTCCCAAGGCACAGGTGGACAAATTCATCAGGTACGTCAAGGCAGGGCAGATCGAGGTGACGGCCATGTTCTTCAACATGTCCGAGCTGTCGGGCGAGAACAATTACAAGACGTTCCTCGAGCCCGTGGCCCGATTCCGGGAATTGGGGCTGCCGGTCGAAACAGCCATGCAGAATGACGTGAACGGCATCGCATGGTGCCTGGCGGACTATCTGCCCGACCTGGGCGTGAAATATTTTTCGATCGGATCGAACAACCACCGCGCCCTCATCCCGTTCGACCGCCCGACACTCTACCGCTGGGAATCCCCGTCGGGCAAGGGGCTACTGATGTTCCGCAGCGACCACTACCATACCGGGAACTCGTGGGGCATCCACACGGGCGACATGGCCCGCCTGGAAGACGGCGTATTCGGGTACATCCGCAACCTCAAACGCACGGGTTACCCGTTCCCGGTCATCGCCGTGCAATACTCGGGATACCTGACCGACAACTCGCCCCCGTCGATGCGCGAGTGCGACCTGATCCGCGCATGGAACGAACGCTACGCCTGGCCGAAGCTACGCAGCGCCACGGCACACGAATTCCTCGGGCGCATCGACTCCCAGTACGGCGACAAGCTGCCCGTATACCGGGCCGCCTACCCCGACTGGTGGACGGACGGGTTCGGGTCGGCGGCACGCGAGACGGCAGCCTCACGCAAAACGCAATCCGACCTGGTCGCCATCGAAGCGATGCTCTCGATGGCCCAAATGGAGGGGACAGGCCAGAGCGGCGGGACACACGAAGAACTGCGCCGCATCCACGAAAACCTGCTCTTCTACGACGAGCACACCTTCGGGGCCGCGGAAAGCATCTGGAACCCCGGATGCGAGAATTCTCAGGTACAGTGGGCCGAAAAGGGCTCCTACGTATGGGAGGCACTCAAAAGCACCCAACTGCTCTATGAAGATGCCATAGGCCGCCAACAAGGCGCCCTCTACCGCTCGACGCACCCGACGCTCACGTTCTTCAACCCGCTCGGCTGGGGAAGCTCGGGACTGACGACAGTCTAACTCGAAGACGA
>OGQY01001127.1_pt1 | contig 18989 bp, 19 predicted proteins | sample 1553361 | NCBI WGS metagenome assembly OGQY01 (sample SAMEA2579963, study PRJEB22360) | human gut metagenome | reverse complement strand
TGCGTGCCAATAACGGTGTCGAGGCTGTCTGGTGCACACCGTATGAGAGCGTCGGTGCGAAGGTCAGCGGCGAGGGTGACAGGACCACCGGCGGCGGTCTTGCCTGGGGCGGCGGCTGCTCCCCGTCGCTGACGCCGGATCTTGTGATGTTCACCGACAATGCGGATCCAGTCAAACTGCTGGCGCTCGATATGAAGACCGGTGAGATCGTTGCAAGCATGCCAGTTCTGGATGATCTGCCCGAGGGCTATCAGGTGGCGGTTGAAAACTCTGCCATCGTCTATGATGACAGCGAGGGCACCGTCAGCACGATTGTCTGCAACTGGTTCGGCGCAGGCAGCGCAGGCCTTGCCGATCCCGACAGCGATTCCTCCATCCAGAGCTATGCCAACATCTATGACACAAACTGGCTGACAAAGGGCAACTGCATGATCGCGCCCGGCGTCGAGCGCGTGGACACCGTGAAAACCGATTCCGGCTATGAGATGAAGAGCATCTGGTCTCGAAATGACCTGAGCGATACATCGATTCTCAAGCTCTCCACCGCGACGGGCTATATCTACGGCTATGTGCAGGATCTGGAAAGCGGCATGTGGCAGTACATCATTCTGGACTTTGCCACCGGCGAGACGGTATTCACCATGGACGTCTCCAACAAATATGGCTACAATAACATGGCTATCGGTATGTATGCCGGAAACAGCGGCAACGCGCTCTACTGCCCGACGGGCTATCTGGAGCTGCTGTGCTTGCAGGACCGCTTTGTGTATCTTCCCGAAATGCCCTACCGCAAGGTCGATCTCGATAAGGCCGCGCGGAACGTACTGACACAGGAACAGTTTGAGCAGGACGGCGGTGACGGCACGGTCGCCAGCTGGCGCAATACTGTGACGGTCGAAAATGTTCATCCCAACACGACGGTCTCGTTCCGGATGAACAACCTTTCCGGGGACACCGCCGGGCTGAAGCTCTATGCCTACGGTGCAGACGGAAAGCTGGCGGAGGTCGCCAAAGAGCTGTGGTCGATCACGGATGAGACAGGCGCTGCCGTGGATACCCTGTCCGATGGCACACTGTATGAGCTGCGTGTGAGCGTCGCGGACGGCAGCGCGTTCGACCTGAGCGAGGCGGAAAAGGAGATCAAAATATCCGTTGTACTTGCAAAGTAAGACTCAAGGAAGGCTCCGGTGCCAAAAGCGCCGGAGCCTTCCTCAACCTGTCAAAAAACCACAAAATCACTTCCACGAATATCGCCAAAAAGTTACTGTTACAACGCTGTCCCAAACCGCTTTTTAGCGCATTTTTCAACTTCTCGCACAAACGGCCCACGTTTGCTTTCACGAGCAAAAGCGGGTACACACTCACCTTCGCCAACAGGATCGCACACAGCGGGCCACACGCCGAAACAGGGGCGCTTCGGACGGGGGTGGTATCACTACCCTCGGACCGTTCCGCACGTTTCGGAAACCCTGCGTGGCCAGGGGGTAGAGCGGCAAACTTTGCCGTTTTTGGGTCTTGGCCGGGTGTGCTCCCAAAGAACGCAAAGAGCCTTCGGGACAGCGATGCGCTTATGCGTGTCGCTGTTCCGAGGCGTCGCGGCCCCACTGGGCTGCGTTGCCCTGTTGCCGCTGTTCGTTCAGCATGACTTGTTGGGATGGAAAGACTTGACCAAGCGTTCCGGCAGAGTTACTATCACACGCAACTACCGAGCGGGCAGCCGTTTGGCGCTTGTGCAGAGACTGCGTTGGGCGGTAAAATGAGAGCCATCACGCTTGATTTCAAGGAGAACCACCATGGAAGAACATAACCTTACAAACGAACAGATCCTCGCATTTTCCACGGCGCTTTTTCAGGCGGAGCGGTCTCAGGCAACGGTAGAAAAGTACCTGAGGAGTGTACGAGCGTTCTCGCTATTTTTGGATGGTCAGCCTGTCACGAAGGATATCGTTTTGGCCTGGAAGAAACACCTTCAGAGAGAAGAAAACTATTCACCGTCTACTGTTAACGCATCTCTGGCAGCCCTGAACTGCCTGTTCAGCTTTCTTGGTTGGACGGACTGCCGCACACACTATTTGAAGATCCAGCGCCGCCTGTTCCGGGAGACCGGACGGGAGCTGGACCGAGCAGACTATGAAAAGCTGATCACCGCCGCGCGCGGCTTAGGCCGGGAGCGGATCGCCCTCGTCATGGAGACCATCTGTGCCACGGGCATCCGGGTGGGCGAGGTGCGGTACATCACGGTGGAGGCTGTCCAGGCTGGCAGCGCCACCATCTCGTTGAAGGGTAAAATTCGCACGATTCTGCTGCCGGGAAAGCTGTGCAAAAAGCTGCTGAAATACGCCAGAAAACAAAAAATTACCTCCGGCGAGATCTTTCTCACCGGAGGCGGAAAACCTATGAGCCGCTGTCAGATCTGGGCGGAGATGAAGCGTATTTGCAAGGCGGCGGGTGTGGATTCCTCAAAGGTGTTTCCTCACAACCTGCGGCACCTGTTTGCCACGGTTTACTACCGAATTTACAAGGATATTGTGAAATTAGCGGATATTCTGGGGCATTCCAGCGTGGAAACCACCCGAATTTACCTGCTGACTACCGGCATAGAGCACCGGCGGCAACTGGAACGTTTGAGGCTGGTGCTTTGAACGGAATGAGTATTCTGTTATTGCCCTCGCCGTTTGCTCGTCGTTTTGGCATAAAATCAACCCCTTTCGGCAACGAACAATACCGTAACCAAGAGGGAAAAGCTATCCAAAGACGGAACAGTTATCAGAAAGTTATCATTTGCCCCTCGGAGCTGCGCCGCCTTATCTTTGACTATTGCGGCGCAATTTCTGCGCTGCCGGGGGCGTTCTCTTTAGTTACAGCGGTGCGATTTTTGAACGGTCGAAAGTCTCTTTTCATTGACTGCGGTGACTCAAAACACGCTTGCCCTGCACCATTGATCACGCGAAGGTGATTACCTCGATTTCCTTCCGAAACGGCCACAAGGCACCACCAAAATCCTTGGGACATCTGCGTTTGCGGGAACCAAGACGCCAGCCGCTCTGAAATTTTCTTCAAAAGGCGCCACAACCGACTGCGCTGAAACCCCCGTCAACTGCCCGCACTGCGGGCAGAAGTGATTGGGCAGAGCGTCGGTTCCGACGCCAGCCCTTTATCCTGCTTTCTTTTTCGTTCTCGGAAAAGCTGCGAAAGGTGTAGGAAATGCAGTCATACCAACGTTTCCAACACGTTGATCACACGGCCTTCAACACCTCCGGCACAAACGGCCCACGTTCGCTTTTTCGGATGAAAGCGGGTACACACTCGCCTTCGCCAGCAGGAGCGCACACAGCGGCTCACACGCCGAAACGCGGGGTATTTCAGATGGGGGCGCTATCTCTACCCTCGAGCCGTTTTGCGCGGTTCGGAAACTCTGCGCGGCCGGGTGTCAGAACGGCAAACTTTGCCGCTTTTGGGTCTTGGTCGAGGGGAATCTCGAAGAGCACAGAGAGCCTTCGGAACAGCGATGCGCATGATGCGCGTCGCTGTTCCGAGGCGTCGCGGTCCCGTAGGAACGTGCAGCCCCGCTGCTGGTTCCTGCGCTGTATTGGTGAGCTTCACGGTTTGCCATCGCTGCGTCGAAATTCAGGAGAGAGCTTTCACGCGCCTTGCTGTGCCGACAGCTTTATCTGCGCTTTGTGACGTTCAGTGGTTCTGTCCAATGCAGTAAGTTGTCGTTCATAGTATGTTGCCATGACCTCGTGCATTGGGATTAGCGTGTAGAGCAGGTTGCCATTTTTCTTGATACCTCGTCGCGTGATGATCTCTGTATGCTCTGTGACGATGAGCCCACGTTCTTCCAGCAGACGAACATGCTTGGCAACGGTATTGCGCGAGAGGTGGAGCTTCTTTGCGATGATCGCTTCACTCGGGTGGCATTGGTTTGTTTTACGGTTCGCGTGACGCAGCAGGCAGATGTACACCGCGACCGCACCGGCAGGCAGGTCAAAGTCCAGCAGCTCATTCGGTACGGGGAAGCAGTTCTTTGCACGTTCCCAACCGACCGGCGGTTTTGTCCTTCTCATGCATCACCACCGCCCTTCATGTGCTGCTCGACCCATTCGATGAATTTCTCTTTCGGCACCACCATGCGGCTGCCGACGCGCAGCGTAGGGAAGTCCTTTTCGTGCATCAGCTCGTAGGCACTGGACGGCGCAACACCGAGTACTTGTGCGACCATTGCCGCATTAAGGAACAGCGGCAGGTCGTCATAGTTTTTGTAGGTTGACTCTTTCAAAAAATTCACCTCCGTGTATTGGAATTCAGAGAAAAGTTTCTTGCGTTTCGGAGGCCTCTCTGTTAGACTGTTCGCAGATGGCGTCTGCGTTTTCCAAAACGCGGCGTGCCGCTGAGCTGCTGCAACAGTTCAGCGGTTTTCTTTTAGAGATTCATTTCGCTCACGCCCCTTACTAAGATTGATTTTCAGCGTTCCATCTGATACGATGAGGGTAACATACGCGGAGCATCCCAGCAATAGCTTTGGGCGCATTAAGGTAAATGTCAAAACTTCATCGGATACAAGGAGGCATTATGGCGGAGCAGGTAGAGAGTATTTGTATTCCATTCACCCATACCTATGACCAGTTCACCACATTTTTCTATGATGGGCGCGTTTACCTCAGTGATACGAGCTATCCCATTGGGCAGTGCTGTGTGGATATTGTGAACATGGACGAGGAGGTATTGAGCGAGATCGACCGCTGTGTGGAGGAGTTCATCCCTGCGGCGCGGAAACTGCTCATGGAAAAGACAAACAGCGCCGTTGCCTTCGCACAGGAGAAGCTGAACGCTGTTTGGGATATCATTTTTACCATGCCGGTGTACCGTGACCTGAATATGAATCTGGAACTCAGCTATCATTCGCTGGAGAGACTTTATGAGCAGAAGGATAAGTGGGCACAGGTGCAGGATGTACACTCGGAGGGGCATGAGATATATGAGCGCATGATCGATGATCTGGTGCACTTTGCAAACAGAGTGCGGGCACTTCGTTTGCAGCTCAGGATCATGACGGAGAAATACTTTGAGTCGTTAAAGCGGAGAAACAGCGCGACTTACGGAACGGCGTACTCGACCTTCTACGCGGATATGCTCCGAACCGGTGCACTGCTTTTCGGTGAGGACTTTGACCAAAAGTTTTCTGTAGAGATCGACTTTGTCCCAATGATGCGGAAAGAAAACGAGAGAGAGTTTTTCGTTGCAGAGAAGACGACCTTTAACTATTTACATGATTTTCTGAGAACGGAGTTCTACCGCGGGCTGGCGATCGGGAACGCACCGCGGCGGTGTCATAACTGCGGAAAGCATTTTCTGCTGACTGCCGGCTACAACACCTGCTACTGCGGCAATATTGCGCCTGGTGAGACGGAGAGGACCTGCCGGAAAGTAGGGGCGCACCGCAAGGAAGCGCAGGGCAAGGCGAACCGCAGTCCGGCCCGTGTGGAATATGACCGTACCTATAATCGGCTGAAGCAGAGAAAGGTTCGCGGGAAGATCAGTGCGGATGAGTGGAACGCCGCCGTTGCACAAGCGATGCAGGTCCTGGAGCAGGCGGAGCGCGGAGAACTCACAGACGATGAGATGAGGGAACGGTTTCGGAAGTTTTGAATTGAAAAAAGGAGCTGCGTCTCGATCAGAGACGCAGCTCCTTTTTATTGTCTTCAGCAGCGCAGAATATAACTGTAAAGTATCATTTACTTTCGACGATATCTTACTGGATGGCAGAGAACATTCAGAGAGGAGACAGATCAGAGGAAAAGTGACTTTCCGGCATTTTGGCCGCATTATTCAGGATCATTTTTTAAAAAAGCCGCTGGTGGCTTTGTCATGCAGCCAGTTTAGAACAAAGTACCGTTTAAGCAAGAGAATTCGGTTATACTGCGGAACATGCAAGTATCAAGATAACTCTGAATATGCGGTAGAATATGAAGATCCTTATGGTGAATCTCATAAAAGTGACGTCGAAACTTGATTTCAGGAAGAGAAATACCTCGGAGATAACCTAATTTTGCCTCAACTTTGAATTGCCCGCTTGCCATGACGGAAATACCCTCGTTGGCAATGACCTTCGATTTGATGATATCTATGTTGTTGAAGTCTATGGTACGGGGCTCTAAATGATGATCGTGGAAGGATTGCTCAAAATAGTCGCGCGTCGGGTTTCCGCGGGCGAGCATAAAAAAATTTTCATCTTTCAAATCAGCAAGGCGTGCTTCTTTGCAATTGAAGAAACGGCTTTTCGTTCCACAGATTAAAAAATACTCGTCATCGGCTATTTCACGGCATACTAGTTCCGGGATGTTGCATTCACGGTCGATAATTACAGAATCGAGCTCAAAGTTTTGCAGTTTAAGCAACAAAGCTTCGTTCTCTTCCAGAGAGACCTTCGTTTGCACATCAGGACATACTAGGTGGTAGGCGTTCCATAATTCACCAAAAATACTGCGGGCAACGATCAGATTTGTTCCAATACGCAATGACTTTTCGCCGGTGTGCTGTAGATCATATTCCAACCTTCGATGTAGTTCGAGAATCTGGTGACAATAATCCTGAAGGATTTTTCCTTGTTTCGTGAGGATTAGATGTTTTGACTGCCGCCTGAAAAGCTGAACATTATAGCGCCTTTCTATGTTGAGAACGGATTGGCTGACGGTAGATTGAGATAAATACAGACTCTTGCCAGCTGTGCTCATATTCAGTGTTCTTGCGACCTCAAGGAAAATCTGCATTTCACGCATGGTCATGGTACGTCCCTCCGCTTTTTATCAGGGCATTCTATCGTAATTTTACAATAGGATGTCCTGATATTACTATTTTACATTATCACAGTCAAGTATTAAAATAAAGACAAACCGGTTTTGAATTAAAAAAAGGAGGCGATCTTTTGGGAAAATGCATAGAATTGACAGGGAGAAACCTTTCTGCTTCGGACGTATGTAATATTGCTCGGGGATTGTGTAAGGTTTCCGTATCGACAGAGGCGATAGAACGGCTTGTTGAATCGCGAAAGCTGGTATTTGAACTTTCCGATAAAGGAGTTCCAATCTACGGGTGCAACAGAGGCGTTGGCTGGAATAAGGACAAAAAAGTTACAAAAGAATTTGTCTCGCAGTTCAACAAAAATATGCTGCATTCACATTCGGTTGGCGTTGGAGAAAGTGCCAGCATAGAAGAAGCCCGTGGTGCAATGGTCATCCGACTGAACAATCTGCTGGTCGGCTGCACTGGACTCAGCCCAGAGATCGTACAGTTGATGGCAGAAATGCTGAATCGCAGTATTACACCACTGTTTCCAAAACGTGGCTCCGTTGGCGAGGCAGATATCGTGAACCTGTCTCATTTGGGACTAGTGCTCATTGGTGAGGGCAAGGTTCTCTATAAGGGCGCTGTGGTTCTTGCGGCGGAAGCGTTTGCAAAGGAAGGTTTGGAACCAGTCGTACTGCTGGAAAAAGACGGCCTCGCCATTCTCAGCTCAAACGCACTGTCTGCAGCAATGGCCTGCGAGGCCTACCATGAGACCGAGGTACTGATGCATACAGCGGATATGATTTCGTGCATGTCCTTGGAGGGATTGAACGGCAATGTGTCGCCGCTCCGTGATGGTGCACAGCGCCAGCGCCCTTATCCGCGCCAGATCGAAACGGCTGCAGCGCTTCGTTCCTATCTTGAAGGAAGCTATCTCTATGAGCCGAGCGAGGGTCGGCCGCTTCAGGATCCGCTGTCATTCCGCTGTGTCAGCCAGGTACACGGTGCCGTGAGGACTGCCATGGACTATGCCCGCGAGAATCTTGAGATCCACCTCAATGCGTCCGACGATAACCCGTGCCTGCTTTTGGAGGAGCGAGACATCACCTCCTGCGGAAATTTTGATCCGCTGGTGTGGGTGCTTGGGATGCAGAACCTCAGTGTTGCGCTTTCCCATGTATCCAAGATGTCCTGTCTGCGCTCGCTGAAGCTGGCGATGCCAGGCTTTACTGGCCTGACCCGCCACCTGACGCCGAACGACGACACCATCGCGTTTTCTACGATTCAGAAAACGTATGCAAGTATGGATGCTGAAATTCGTTTGTTGGCAAACCCTGTCAGCATGGACACATTCCCTCTGGCAGGCGGCATGGAGGATATCAGCACGAATGCTCCGCTTGTGATGGAAAAGCATATGAAGATCATTGATGATTTGTATTATGTGCTGGCTGTTGAGGGGATTCATGCAGCACAAGCAATGAATCTGCGCGGTGCTCACTACGGCAAGGGCACACAGGCTGCGCTGAAGAGACTGCGCGGTGTAGTTCCGTTCTACAGCAGCGATGACCGTGTGCTGACGGATGACATCGAAGCGATCCACGATTTTCTTAAGGGCGGCGGTCTGCTGGCAGACCAGTGACGTGAAAACCCGCTGTGCCGCAAAATTAAAAAGTTTAAAAGGAGAGAGAAAATGCCTGATTTGACAAAAAAGACAACCATTCGCAAGGGCGTCATGATTCCGTGCTTTGCGTTTATGGCATTCATCATTGTTCTCGGCATCTTTAAAAATGACTGGCTCAAAACGATCTGCAAGTCTGCATTCCGTTTTTCCCTCATTAATTTTGGCTGGGCATATCAGCTTGTCGCTATGGCAAGCCTGGTCTGCGTTGCTGTTGTAACGTTCAGCAAAATTGGCAACCTGCGTATCGGAGGTCCCAACGCCCGACCGAAGTATTCGTTCAAAACTTGGTTTGCTATGGCACTGACCGGCGGCATTTCGGTTGGTATCGTCAACTGGGGCGTCAATGAACCGATGGTCTATTTCGGCAACGTGTACGGTGAGCTTGAGCAGCTCGGTATTGCACCGCAGAGTGCGGAAGCATATCGTTTTGCGCTGGGCCGTTGCTTTTACAACTGGACGTTTGTTCCCTATGCGTTTTACGGCATTACAGGTCTTCTGATGGCCTACCTGTTCTTCAACAAAAAGTCCAAGTTCTCCGTTGCGGCGACACTGAAACCTGTGCTCGGCAAGCATGCCGACAAGCCAGGCGTTGCAGCTGTTGCAGATACGCTTTGCAGCATCGGCATTGTGCTCGGAATGGCCTGCGGTCTCGGTACGGGTCTTTCGTTTATTATTTCCGGGCTGAAGGTTGTCTACGGTCTTGAGACAGGAATTCCGACGTGGGTTATTCTTGGACTTGCAACCACCGCGATTTTTACGGGCGCTGCTTACCTCGGTATTGACAAGGGCGTGAAGAAGCTGGCGTCCTTTAACAGCAAGATTTTCTATGGACTGCTGATTCTACTGATCATTATCGGCCCGACGATTGAGATATTCAAGGCCCTTCCGATCGGCTTTGGCGAGTGGCTGAACAATTTCTTCGTGTGGGGTCTCGATCCGGTAGATGTCGGCGGCGAGGCACTCACCGCGTGGTGGACACTTTTCGATTGGACATCGTGGATCAATTATGCCCCCGTTATGGCACTCTTCCTTGCTAAGATCGCTTATGGCCGTACCGTTCGCGAATTTATGATTATCAACTGGATCCTACCCTCCATCTTTGGCATGGTGTGGTTTTCCGTCTGGGGAGGCACGGCGCTCAACTGGCAGATGACCGGAGCGGTCGATTTGGTTTCTATCCTCATTGAGAACGGTTCCACTGCGAGCGTCTGGGGGTTCCTTGAAAATCTTCCTTTCGGTCTTGCAACAATCCTCGTTCCTGTGGTCATGGTCACGCTGCTGCTTTCCTTCTGCACGGCGGCTGACTCTGTTACCCATACGCTGGCGTCTCTCTGCGCAACATCCGACCGTTCTTCTGATGAAGCTCCCAACTCCCTCAAACTCGCGTGGGGTCTCGTGATTGGCTCGGTTTCCGTTATCATGGGTGCGTTTGCAGGCGGTGTTCGCGGAGTTGATGGTGTTCGCCAACTATCTGCGCTTGGTGCGACGGTAACCTTCCTGGTGTTTGTCCTGCAGCTTGCGTCGTTCATGAAGACATTCTTTAACAAAAAGATTTCAAGAGAGGCGGAGTATGACGCAGGGATTGATGTGGTCGCAGAAAGCGAAAAAGGGTAATATTTGAAGTAGGAGTTTTTCATGGACATTTTATACCTGAATGCAAAAGACATTGAGCAGATCGCTCTGACCGACGCAGAGATCATCGGTGCCATTGAAGACAGCCTGCGGGCACAGGGCAACGGACAGACCTCGATCGAGCCCAGAGTACATATCAATCCCGACCCCGCGTATAACGGACATTTCAACGTGCTGCGCGGCTACATCGCACCCAAGCATGTGGCAGGTGTTAAGGTGGTAGGCGACTATGTTTACAACTACAAACTCGGCCTTCCCTCCGAACTGTCACTGCTGAATCTCTTTGATCCAGAGACGGGTGCGCCCTATGCCGTGATCGATGCCACAGCCATTACCTCCATGCGCACCGGCGCCATCACGGCGATCGGTGCAAAATACCTTGCCAAAAAGGAGAACAAGATCCTTGGACATCTCGGCTGCCGCGGCACGGCGTTCTGGAATGTCGTTTTGCTGGATTCTCTCTATGATTTTGAGGAAATTCGCATCAACAGTCGCCGCCAGGAATCCATGGATGCATTTGCCCAGCGGTTGGAGGACCGCCTGCACAAGAAGATCACCATTACAAAAAACAGCCAGGAGTGTCTTGAGGGCGCCGATATTATGGTCGAGGCGACCCGCCTGATGGAGCCGCAGCCCCTGCTCAGGACCGCATGGGTGCGTCCGGGCAACTTTGTCGTTCCCTACGGTACCATCTGTGCCAATGAGATCACGCTGACCGATGTAATGGATAAGATCGTCGTCGACGATTGGGGGCAGTGCAAAGAAGGCGGCAAGCTTGGCAGTCTCAGCCCTCACGTCCGCGCGGGCAAGCTGACGAAGGAGACGCTGTACGCGGAGTTGGGCGAGATCGTTGCGGGCAAGAAGCCCGGGCGCGAAAACGATCAGGAAAGGATCCTTTTCTGGCACCGCGGACTTTCCACCAACGATATCGCGCTGGGTCAGCTGTATTATGAAAAAGCACTGGCTCTGGGCATCGGTACGAAGCTTTTCTACCGTTAACGGCCATAAAAACCTCATCTCTTGACTTTCAGAGCAGGATGGATCGTTTTCTGTCCTGCCCCGAAAGTCGTATTATTGAAATAAGCAGCCGTCTCAGCGAATGGTCGTGGACGGAGAATGGAGAAAAATATGTTATTCGGAATCAGTTTGACCGTATGGATCGTTATGCTGGTATGCGCTGTCATCGCAGTGCTATATGTGCTGATCGTCGATAAAAAGGAAGGAAAGCGCGCAGAGAAGCGGAAGTATCTCGCTATCCTGATGTGCATTGCCATTGCCGTTCTTGCGACGGTGCTGAGCAAGCAGCAGGCATATGTAGGCGCGCCGATGATCGGCCTGATTGTCGGCATCCTGATCGTCAATATAGTCCCCGAGGGGAAAATGAGCAAAGAATTTAAGAGCGGCACCGTTTTTGCTGGCAAGCGTTATCTTAGCCTCGGCATTGTGTTTCTCGGTGCAACGCTTGCTTTCAGTGATTTGTTCAGTGCAGTCTACGCACTGCCGTTGGTACTGTTCAACATGGCGTTGGCATTTGCCGTATCCTATCTGGTCGGGCGTAAAGTACTGCATGTATCGGGCAATACCTGCGCGCTGGTCGGCAGCGGCACCTGCGTGTGCGGCGGCACCGCCATTGCGACGATCTCTCCCATTGTCAAAGCAAAGGAGGAGGAAACAGCCTATGCCATGACGGCTATTTTTCTGTTTGATCTGCTGGCCTGCTTTATGTACCCCTATCTTGCCATTCGCCTTGGCTATACGCCTACGCAGTTCGGCTTCCTTGCCGGTACAGCGGTCAACGATACCTCGTCCGTTGTTGCGGCGCAGGAGACCTATGCAGGTCTGATGGGACTGGAAGGGTATGCGCTTCCTGCTACGATCAAGGTCGTCCGCACGGCAATGATCATCGTGCTTGCGCTGATTTTCTCCGTTATCTCCATCCGCAATGAAGCCAGAAGCGCTGCGAGGTCTGACGGCCAGCATGCTAATATCGGGAAGATCATGTGGAAGGCATTACCCAAGTTCATTTTGGCCTTTGTTGCCATGATCGCAGTCAACACGATTTTGCGCGGCAACATTGCAGATACCTATTTCTATCAGTCGCTGTTTAAACCGCTGTTTACCAACGGTTATAAATTCTTTGTCACTATCGCACTCTCCGGCGTTGGCTTCAAGATCAAGTTCAAGGAACTGTTCACTAAGGGACTGAAGCCCATTGCGCTCGGTGGCTGCACGTGGCTGGCGCTGTTCCTGTCCTCGCTCACGTTTGCGAGCCTGTTCGCTGAGAAAATGCTTGGCTGAACGATACGCGGTCATAATGCTCCGGCAGATAGGGGGTAAAACAGTGGATATCCGCTTTTTGTTTGTATTTTTGGGCGCTGCTGCGGGGGGCGCGGTGCAGTCTGTAGCGGGCTTTGGCGGGGGAGTCCTGATGATGCTGTTCCTGCCGTCCATGTTTGGCCTTCTGCATGCTTCTGCTATCTCAGCGTCGATTTGTATTACCCTGACTTTTTCCCTTGCGATCCGCTTTCGCAAAGCGGTGCGGCTAAAAAAGCTCATTTTTCCGGGAACGATCTATCTCGCTTTTTGCCTGTGCGCGATCTGGATATCTCCCGATCTCCCGACCGGACAGCTGAAGCTTGGGTTTGGTGTATTTCTGATGCTGCTCGCGCTGTTTTTCTTCTGCGGCGGCAGAAAACTGAAATTTTCTGCAACAGGGCTGACTGCCGCAGCAACGGCGTCCGTTTCCGGCATAACGGCAGGCCTTTTTGGCATTGGCGGTCCGCCGCTTGCCCCGTATCTGCTGAGTGTTGCGCGTAGCAATGAAGAATATATCGGTATGATGCAGACAATGTTTGCTCTTTCCTCTTCGGTGGGAATGTTACTGCGGATCGTGCGCGGCATCTATACGGTCGAGCTTTTGCCAGCCACAGTTTTGGGCACGATAGGTATTTTGCTCGGGAAGCGTGTCGGATTAAAGATGCTGAAAAAGATCAGCAAAGAAAACATGATGAAATTGGTCTATAGTATGATTGCAGTCAGCGGAATTTTGACTATAGCGGCAAATACTTAAGTGAGCATAAAAATGGCTATCGGAAACACGGTGTGTTCTGATAGCCATTTCCTTTATTGTGTGATGACGAGGGAAAAACGATCGAGCATTTCCTGTGGGATAATGCACAATAAGGGACCTGTTGACAAAGGTGGCGAATACGTCCGTTCTATGGTAGAATAACCATAAGGAGGGATGTAGCATGATGGGACGCCAAAGCAGACAAATGGCAATGATTTTCGTAGATATAGAGTCACTGATTCCAGAAACCCACCTGCTGCGGAAGATCGAGCGGATGGTATCCTTTGATTTCATCTATGATCTTCTGGCGCCATATTATCCGGCAACAGGCCGTCCATCTGTCGACCCTGTCAGTATGTTCAAAATGCTCTTGATCGGATACCTGTATGCACAAACCGGCAAACGACCCGATCTTTACTTTCATTGAGAAAAAACGCGGCGAGGGGAAGAGCGGTAAACTCGCTATGGTGGCAGGCCTGAATAAGTTCCTCCGAGTCTATTATGGCAAGGTCACAGAGCCCTACCGCAGCTTGCCGGCAATAGAATGAGCTGAGATCTCCAATACTTTATTTGAGGCGGCCAAGCGATCCGTTTTGCCGCCTCTGCTTTGCTATGCTCTTTTTCTGCCGATAACTTTTCTTTTAATTTGGGCTTGACTTTTTAGCAGGTTTACAGCAGCGCAAAATATGATAAGCAATGATCTTGATTTTAGTTGGATTCTATGCTACTGACCGATTTCATGAAGCATGTTTCCAATCGTATATGGGAAGAAACTCTGACCCACACCGTGGCCCACACGGCTGGCAGTCAGCGGCTTTGCCGCCTACTGCCAGCTCATGCCCCATGGATACAACGAAATACGTGGAAAGAGCCAAAGAGCACCGGAGAGGAAATTGCTTCCTTTCCGGTGCGCTGCTTGCCTGTGGGACTTATCGAATCTGCGCCATGAAGCTGCCCATTTTCTCCGCGGCCTTTTGCTGCATCTGCCGTGTGACGTGGGTGTAGGTGCGGAGGGTGAAGCCCGCGTCGTAGTGCCCGAGCATACTGCTGACGATATTTTGAAACAAATCAGGAATTAGTGCTTTCTAATCCTCCTTATTGCCTTTCTCTTGCGACAACTTGTAAATAAAGATGATAGCTCTAATCTTGAGCCTGACATCCCATTTTTATGGTATCATCCGTTGGACGACAGTGGGATGGATACATCCTTAAGCGGCGTATCGGTAACAAGATAGACCGTCATAGAATCCAGAAATTTACGAATATCACTTCCATAAAATTTCAGCAATGAATCATAATTGTCACAGTAGAACTCTAAAATAACTTCTTTTCCTCCGCAGATGATTGTCTCGCAACGCACCACTTCCGGCACGGTTTGAACATATCGGTAGAGATCGTAGAGCATTACGGAATATACCCCTCCGATTATGAAACCATGCACGGTTTTTCCACCTGCTTGCGGCGAAATCATCGTGCGAAAGCCACGGATGATCCCGCGTTCCTGCATCAGCTCTATCCTGCGAGTCACCGCTGTTGTGCTCAAATGCACCTCAGCGGCAATACCGCTGAAACTGATGCGCGCATTCTCTTGCAATAATGAGAGAATTTTTAAATCGGTCGAATCAATTCTCATAGTTCACCTGCCACTTCAGCTGTCCGGAAAATATCCTTTCGTCCATACAAAACGGCGTACTTTATTATATTATATTAAAACAGCAGCTGAATTGCAATTCAAAAATCAACAATTCTCTTCGTCATTTCGGTAAATAAAACTAAAAGAGCGCGAATATATACTAATATTGGAATTCCATTCCGCATTTTTATACTATATAATACAGTCAGGCTAAGAAATCAGATGGGTGTACAACTTCTGATACAACAGCCCAAAACTGATTAGGAGGAATGCAAGTTGCGTAAGATTAAGATTTATTTTCCAAAAGCTGACATCACTTGTTATGCTACCGTGTTGGAAGATGATTTCCCTGAATTAGCAGACGAGTTGTGGGAGAAAATCGCTCAGCCCATGGAATGCGAAGCTCATAACACTCTCTCCACCGGCGACTATGTTCAGTGCCGCCCCATCCCCCCGTATCATGTTCCCAAGTATGTTGGTGACCAGTCTAATCCTCTTGGCGGAAATAAAGTCCCGGCTCTGTGCGACTGTGTAAACGGCGACATCGCCTGGTCTGGCTGGTATTTCGCTATGACCTATGGTCCCTGCACAGAGCCTCTGCCGAATATGGGTCCCATCATGGCAAAAGTCGACCCTGAATATCTGGATGCATTCCATCGCGGCGGCATGGACTGTTGGAACCACACCTATCTCTATCACGAACTGGCAACCGTTATTTTCACCAGAGGGGAGGAAGCTTAAATGGCAGTGAATTGGAAGGATTTGAAGCGCGAGATCCACGACGAAGTTGAAAAGGTCTGGTTGAAGGAACCCCTTGAGGTGACAATGAGCAAGCTCGGCGTTTTCCCGAGCGGCGCCGGCACTGACAATCAGATTCTCGGCAATCTCTTTTTCCTGAATGCCGATACGCAGGCAATGGGTTGGTGGACGATTGAACCGTCCATGTACTGCGTACTGGGAGATGACAAATTCTCTCTGGACGTCTGCAAGCAGCTTTTCATTTATCTCAATGGTCCGATTGCCCATCTGCTCGGTGATGTTTTAGAACCGAATTGCCCTGCTCCTTGGCTGAATATGCCTAAGTTTGCCTATTTCCACGACAAGATCGTGGAGTCCTACCCCACTATTGAGACAAAAGAAGAATTCCGCGACCTTCTGTGGTCCTGGTTCTGCTATGTCAACCGCATCAACAGCTGGTTCTACACCGTTCTTCCCTGGGAGCTCGGCAAGAATCTGCAGCGCAAGGATGTTGATGATGTTGAGCAGCTCGCCGATCTCCTTGGTTACAAATTAGAAAAGAAGTAAGACCAACCAACCCGTGAACTCAAGTTGCCATTGAGAGTACCATCTCTCCAACGGAGGTTCTGCCCGGTGACAAGACGCTTCTCCTGTACGGCCGTTTCACTGTCAGGAACGAATCTGCATCAGGCAGGGCCTCCGCTGCATTCAAAAAAGGGGTGAAATTATGAGCATTTTTCTAAACCCGGTCGTCTTTTCGGTCATTCTCATGTGCATTCTTTGCTTGTGCAAGCTGAATGTCATGTTTTCCCTGATTATCGCCTGTTTTGTTGGCGGACTAATGGGTGGTATGTCTGTTTCAGACATTTCCTCCACCATGCTCGCCGGCTTCAGCAACAACGCAGAGGCGGCACTCGCCTATATTCTACTCGGCACCTTTGCTTCCTGCCTTGCCTATACCGGTCTTGCTGATATCTTTGCAAAGAGGGTTGCACAAGCCATTCGCGGCAGCAAGCTGAAACTGTTTCTTCTGATTCTGATTTTCTCCATCATTTCTCAGACGATCATTCCCATCCACACAGCATACATTCCCATTCTTATTCCTCCGATGCTGGCAATGATGAATGAAATGAAAATGGATCGCCGTCTAATGGCCGGCGCTCTGGTATCCGGTATGATGCCGTATGTTGGTATCCCCATCGGCTACGGTCTGATCTTCATGGGTATTGTAAAGGATAATATGTGTGCAAATGGTCTTACTGTCACCGTGCAGCAGGTTTACAGTGTAAACTGGATGTTGATGCTCACTTTTATCCCCGGTATCATATACATCTGGTTCCGCTACCGCAAGCCTCGCGAGTACAAAAATGTTGATGTTGACCTGAGCGCATATAACGCTGTTGAATCCACCAAGCTTGAACTGCGCCACTGGATCTCAATTGCGGCGGTTCTAGTCGTCACCGCAGTCGAATTTAAAACGCAATCTCTGGCTGTTGCCGCACTGGCGGGTCTTGTTATCATGTTCTTCTCTGGCGCAGTCAAATGGAAGGATATCGAAGAGCGCTTTAACGACGGTATTCGCATGATGGGCAGCATTGCTTTCATTATGCTCGTTGCAGGCGGCTTCGGCATGGTCATGCGTGCTACCGGCGGTGTAAACGCACTGGTAGAAAGATCTGCGAGTGCGCTCTCAAGCAGTCATTTGCTTGCCGCTACCGTCATCACGCTCATAGGTCTCGTTGTTACCATGGGCATCGGCACGTCCTTTGGCACGATTCCTGTCATTGCCGTTCTTTTCGTACCGCTTTGCACCAAACTCGGTTTCTCTCCCGCAGCAACGATCCTAATGATTTCCTCTGCCGCGGCATTGGGCGATGCCGGTTCTCCCGCATCGGATGCTACGCTCGGCCCGACCTGCGGCCTGAATGCAGACGGGCAACATGATCATATTTGGGATACCTGTGTGCCAACCTTTGGTGCACTGAATATCCCGCTGATGATTGGAACGATCATCATTGCACAGTTCATCTAAAAAATGCATCTGGTCCGTTCTTGGCTTGCTTCACCATGGCAAAGGACCGGCAGATAAACATCTGCCGGTCCTTTGCTGTTTTCCAGTTACCTATTCCTTTCCACACGTACACATTAGTCGGCACAGGATTGTGACTAATCTGTTGAAAGCTATTTCCCGTGAAGGCATTTTCTGACCCACTTGCCGAAATACGCGGAAAGGGTAAAAGCGCACCGGAGAGGAAGCTGTTTCCTCTCCGGTGCTCTGCCTGCCTGCGGGACTTATCGAATCTGCGCCATGAAACTGCCCATCGTTTGTGCTGCCTCGTCCTGCTTCTGTCTTGTTGCGTGGGTGTAGGTGCGGAGCGTGAAGCCCGCGGGCGTTTGCTGCATCGAGATACTGCCCGTTGCCTTGAACTGCGCCTTGAAGATCAGGTTATAGATCGCGTTCTCGATATTCTCCCGGGAATCGGCGTCCGCGTTTTTCAGTGCGCTTTGCGTGACGTGCTTGACGAACCGGAGATCATTGGATGCCTCATCGATCTTTAGGGCCAGAAGATTAAGGAAGTGGTCCGTGACAGCGTGGAAGAGATGCTGAAAGAACTGCTGGAGAACGAGGCGGAGTCACTGATGCAGGCCGCCTGTTACGAGCGCAGTGAGACCCGTCAGGGCTACCACTGTAGCGACGATATGACCGGAATCTCACCACCACCTCCGGCGACACCACACTCCAATGCTCCGCCTTAGGGAATGCTTCTTTGATTGGTACATCGTTCAGGTATGGTTCCCCCATCATGTTGCTTTGTTCTTTATATTTAATTGATGAAGTCTTAGCAATTATCCTTTTTTATAGGTCGGAAATGACTGATGGCATAGGGAATCCCTGAAAAGCAATTGTCAAGCAGCCGCAAGAATTGGGATAAGTTACGAAGCAAAAAGATCTCGCTCTATTTGATGAATGGAGCGAGATCTTTTTTGGACAAAGGCGCTGCAAAAACAAGGATCAAAAATAAAATATTTTTGTTGCCGAACGATTTTGATCATGAGGGATGTGATCCCGCACTTGTTTCTTTACCGAATCTACACCGGAGAAATGCTATGGTATGACAACTTTTGCAGAAAAGCACTGTGCGCTTGCCAGTAGTCTTCACTTCTCGATGAAGGGGTATCGGCTCTCTAAACATCTGCGTCTGTCTTGGGACGCAAGTGTTGCCTCAGAGTTCTATAATTGCATTTTTGCATGAGAAAACGCACAAGGAGAGCAAGCACGAAATAGGCTTGCTCTCCTTACTTTAGTTAGGAAGCTGCTGCAGCACTGCTTTTAACAGCTGGTATACCCTGTCGATCGAGGAAAGATTTACGTTTTCTTGAACTGTATGCGCGCAGCGAATGGTTGGGCCGATAGAAATCATTTCCTGAATGAAGGGGCAACGTTCCTG
>OGQY01001059.1_pt1 | contig 19769 bp, 26 predicted proteins | sample 1553361 | NCBI WGS metagenome assembly OGQY01 (sample SAMEA2579963, study PRJEB22360) | human gut metagenome | reverse complement strand
CTTTGTCCCGGACGCCAACGGCATTTCAATCCACGCGCCCCGCGAGGGGCGCGACATGCAGACGGCAGCTTTGTCCCGGACGCCAACGGCATTTCAATCCACGCGCCCCGCGAGGGGCGCGACATGCAGACGGCAGCTTTGTCCCGGACGCCAACGGCATTTCAATCCACGCGCCCCGCGAGGGGCGCGACCGCATCGCCCAGGTCTGCCAGCCGTCCATGATGTATTTCAATCCACGCGCCCCATGCGGGGCGCGACATCGAGATGGCAGCAATGAGTTTGTCGGACGGCATTTCAATCCACGCGCCCCATGCGGGGCGCGACCGGAGTCATAAAGCCGGTCTTAGCGTCTTTAATAATTTCAATCCACGCGCCCCATGCGGGGCGCGACGTAATTGAATCGTAACGTTGAATCGCATTTTGCGTTATTTCAATCCACGCGCCCCATGCGGGGCGCGACATGACGAATCCTGCAACGGCACTTGGCTGCTGATATTTCAATCCACGCGCCCCATGCGGGGCGCGACGCCAGAACCGAAGAAAGTAATAACGCCTTTGAAATTTCAATCCACGCGCCCCATGCGGGGCGCGACCCGCGCCTGAGCCTGTAGAATCTGCTCCCGTTGAGATTTCAATCCACGCGCCCCATGCGGGGCGCGACCCGAGACATACGCACAAACTCTGGCTCAATATTATTTCAATCCACGCGCCCCATGCGGGGCGCGACGTCCTGCTTGTCGGTCTTGGTGTCTATAAGTTTGTATTTCAATCCACGCGCCCCATGCGGGGCGCGACGTAGGGCTAAGTGGTATACTATCCCTAAGTCTGTATTTCAATCCACGCGCCCCATGCGGGGCGCGACAGTTACTGTACCCAATTGAGTTGTATAATGATGAATTTCAATCCACGCGCCCCATGCGGGGCGCGACGGTTGGTCTCACCATAGGTGTCACGGGCTTTCTTGAATTTCAATCCACGCGCCCCATGCGGGGCGCGACGATCCGGCGCTCAAGCTCATACTTGAGACCATACAAATTTCAATCCACGCGCCCCATGCGGGGCGCGACTGGGCTCCGTGGAATTTGCTGAGCCTGTCCGCGGAATTTCAATCCACGCGCCCCATGCGGGGCGCGACCAGCGGACGTAACTATCTTGACCTACAAGGGCATCATTTCAATCCACGCGCCCCATGCGGGGCGCGACCCGGACATTTCCTCCAACAAGCCAGGAACTAAATATTTCAATCCACGCGCCCCATGCGGGGCGCGACCGCATGTATTATACCGTCATGTATGATGGTCAGGTATTTCAATCCACGCGCCCCATGCGGGGCGCGACCCGACCTCTGACCACGGGGAGTAAGAATCATTGGATTTCAATCCACGCGCCCCATGCGGGGCGCGACCACCCGCTGAGCCTGCATCAGATGCCCCCGTTGAGATTTCAATCCACGCGCCCCATGCGGGGCGCGACCTCTGTTTTGGCGCTGTTGTACTCCGTGTTCTTATTCATTTCAATCCACGCGCCCCATGCGGGGCGCGACTAGTACACGACCGCCAAACATACCAAGTGTTAGGATTTCAATCCACGCGCCCCATGCGGGGCGCGACTCAAAAATGTCACAGAAGCCGAATACCAATACGATTTCAATCCACGCGCCCCATGCGGGGCGCGACGTTCCCTTCCTTTCTGTAATTCTATTGTACTATATATTTCAATCCACGCGCCCCATGCGGGGCGCGACCACCCCGCCATAGACCGCCGGAGCGGCCAGAGAGTATTTCAATCCACGCGCCCCATGCGGGGCGCGACCTGCTGGTTCGAATCCAGACCCCGCAACCATTTTATATTTCAATCCACGCGCCCCATGCGGGGCGCGACGAATAAGAACACGGAGTACAACAGCGCCAAAACAGAGATTTCAATCCACGCGCCCCATGCGGGGCGCGACATAACCGGATTTATGCACCGTCTCAGTGCGTTCAATATTTCAATCCACGCGCCCCATGCGGGGCGCGACCAGAAGCCGAATACCAATACGGGATCATCGAGAATTTCAATCCACGCGCCCCATGCGGGGCGCGACCAACAAAAGCAATGACGTAAGCGCCGCCAGAACCATTTCAATCCACGCGCCCCATGCGGGGCGCGACTTCGCATGCGAGAAAAGCCAGAAAGAGATTTTGGATTTCAATCCACGCGCCCCATGCGGGGCGCGACCGCCGATCTGCAAAGCGCTTGGAATATCGCTTGATATTTCAATCCACGCGCCCCATGCGGGGCGCGACGAAACCCAAGGAGGATAAAAAAATGGAGAACAACAATTTCAATCCACGCGCCCCATGCGGGGCGCGACCTGCGCCTGAGCCGGCAGAAACTGTTCCTTTTGAGATTTCAATCCACGCGCCCCATGCGGGGCGCGACCAATCACTGTTATCATCACCACCCCAAATAGAACATTTCAATCCACGCGCCCCATGCGGGGCGCGACCGTCGCTGGATTCCCGGTCGCTCCTAAAGTGAGAATTTCAATCCACGCGCCCCATGCGGGGCGCGACAGCAAAAGTGAACAAATTGCTTTGCACATTTTTGCAAAAAAGGCATGGATTCCAGATATTTTTGCGCAAAACGCTGCCTTTCAAAGCGTTTTGCCGCTTGCAGATCGGCAAAAACTTCTCTATTTGCGGTGCGAACCGCTGCGGAAATTTCTGCGAGCTTTTGCTTCGCACTATAAGATCATCGGTTCTTCCGGAAGGTAGGTCTGCTTGCAGCCAAAATGCTCAATTCTATTCTCATACTTTTTCCCGAGACAATAGAAACGCAGACTGTCTTTTTCCGGATCCATGATCCCGCAAAGCTCGTGCTGTAGCTTTCGATATTGCGCTGTATCCAGCAGACATTCAAACACGGAATTCTGCACGCGCTGACCGTAGTTGACGCACCGCTTTGCAATCTGCCGCAAACGCTTGCGCCCGGCGGCGTCTTCCGTGCTGACATCGTAAGTGATCAGTACCAGCATAAGAGCCTCACTTCCACAAAAACGGCGGGTAATCTTCGAGATCACCGCGCAGGTAACGCGCCAGCAGCAGGCTTTGCACATAAGGGACGAGTCCCCACGGCATCTTTTCATCCAGAAACGGGTGGGTGATGGTCTCCTTTTTCCGCTCCTGCCACTTTTGCAGAAACGTTCTGCGCCCTGCGTCCGTCAGCAGCACCGCGCCGCTTTCACGAAACTCAAAATCGGTGGGCTTCATGATACGGTTGTTGATGAGCGTGAGCACAAAGCGGTCTGCAAAGCAGGGACGCAACTCCTCCATCAGATCGAGCGCCAGAGACTCCCGCCCGGGGCGGTCGCGGTGGAGACAGCCAACATACGCGTCCAGCCCCACGCTTTCGAGCGCCGATGCGCAGTCGTGTGCAAGCAGGCTATAGGCAAAAGACAGCATTGCATTGAACGCATCGAGCGGCGGACGGCGGCTGCGCTCGTGAAAGAAAAAGGTTTCCTTGCCCTGTAAGATCATGTCGTCCAGCACGCTGAAATATGCCGCTGCACCGATGCCTTCCAGTCCACGCAGACTGTCCGGCGATGTTTCCTCCGCAATTTGCGGCAGAAGCCCCTGAAGCTGCGCGGATACAGAGGAAAAGCGCACATTGTCAATGCGCTGGACATGGTCGCGGCGTGTGCGCTCCACGCTCCAGCGGGCATTGAAGACCTTGCCGAAAACCATATTCCGGGCGATTCGGCAGCTTTGCGATGGGTCATCTGCCACGCGGTACTGCATCCGCCGCAGAAGAACATTTCCCTGCATCTGCCCGGACACGCGGGCAAGGAACTTCCCTCTCTGCGAGCAAAACGCCAGTCCGATCTCCCGCTGCGCACATTTTCCCATCAGGGCGGGTGACGCTCCCGCATAAGAAAAGGTGACGATGCTTTGCAGCGTGTGCAGCGGATACCGGGCAACGGTTTCCCCGCCCCGGTTCGCCACCACATTTTCACCATCCAAGGAGAGGTAGATATCCTCCGAGGTGACAAAAAGCGTATTCAATAGCTGTCTCATGGCGCTCCCTCCATAGCGCCGCGCAGATACGAGGAAACGGATTTTCCGCGCATCAGCTTCGGCAGGCACAGCGATTTGAGCGAGCAGGCGCTGCAGGCCTTTGTCGGCTTTACCTTCGGCGTGTGGCCGCGCCGGTAAAGGTCGTGCATCTCCGACAGAAGAGCCGTTACCTCCCGCCGCAGCTCCGGCGTAAAGTCTACCTCGGTGCGGCGCCGCGGCTCACCGTAATACAGCGCGCCACGCGGAATCTCGCAGCAGAGCATTTCTTCAAGGCACATCGCCTGTCCGCAGAGTTGAAGCGCATCCTCCGTTCCCTCTTTTGGCTTTCCACGCTTATATTCCACGGGATATGGCTGCCACAGCCCCTCACGCCCCTTGAGCGGGATGCCGGTTTCGCCGCGGTGAAATTCCAGCACGTCGCACGCGCCGGAAACGCCGAGCGAGCGCGAGAAAATGCGCATATCGCGCGTGACGAGGAGATCTCCCCTGCTTTCGGAAAATGCGCCGTTGTGCGCGTTTTCGTGGAGGATCGCCCCGTCGGTGGTGCGGAAATTTTCCACCCACTGATTCTCAACATGGATGAGCGCCCACTGGCGGCGGCAGAACTTAAAATGCTGCAAGCCGGAGAGCTGGAGGAAGTCCTCGTCGGAATAGATCACCCCATCCGTGTACAGGTCACACCGCTCGGGAGTTTATCTTCCTCTACGCTAACAATGTAGTCCCTATAGCCTCTCGGTGTGGTCACGCCGTCCTTGCGCTCCGCCTTGACCAGCTCAAAGAGCTTGTGCGCCGGGGCGCAGCCCAGTTCGCAGTCGTGCTTGAAGATGATGAGCTCCCGCACAGCCATCTTGCCGCGTGCGGCGGAGTGGTCGTTTTCAAACATATTCAGGATAGCTGTCCACAAAAGGTCAAGATCCTCCTGCGAAAAGCCGGTGGTCTTGCGCGCAAGGTTGGCGGAAACATAACCCTCCGCACGATAAAGGCCGTAAGGCACGATGTATTTGCGGCCCATCTCCGTGTCCTTCTTTTCCGCGTCCGCCTCGGTGGTGATGGCAACGCGCGTGATGGTCACTTCCTGCGGCAGGATGGGGTCCACGCTGCGGGCGAAGCCCAGCTGCACCGGCCCGCGCACCTGACCGCAGTTGAGAGCCCCCTTGACGAAGGTCGTCATCACCGCGCCGAAGGTGCGGATGTCGTAGAAGTTGGAGCACATGAAGTCGCGAATATTCTCATCGAGAACTTTCTTTTCTTCTTTTTTCACATCTTTGAGTTTTTCCGGTGCAACGCCGACATACGCGCAGGCCTCCTTGTCGCTCGTGTTCAGGGGAACGCCGTCCTTGATGTAAATGCGATAGCCCGTTTCGTCCTCCTTGGCGGTCTCCACATAGTTTCTTATCTTGCGCTTGAGGCACACATCGGTCACAAGACCGTAGCCGGTCTCCGGGTCGACGCGCGGCATATTGCCCGCGTCGGGGTCGCCGTTGGGATTGCCGTTTTCTACATCGAACAGCACCACAAATTCATAACGGTTCTTGATGGGTTCAGACATTGTTCTCTTCCTCCTTTTTGGTGTAGCGCTTTTGCGTCTGATGATAATAGCCGAGGTCGAACGACCCTTGCTGTGCCAGCGTCATGCGGGCAGGGTAGCTTTCGCCCAGAATACTCTTGAGCGCCATGACCTGCTTGTCATAGTAAATGCGCTGTCCTGCCTCCAACTTGCGCAGGTGCTTCTGGTACAGATTGTTCAGCACCGGGAAGATGCTCGCAGGCATCGCTGCTGCGGAATTGAAATACTTGTCCTTGATGGTCGCATTGATGCCGGGATTTGCACTCTGCTGTACGGCCTCATAGACAGAAAACAATCGACCGAGCGTGTAAGCGGTATCAGTGCTCGATTCATTGAGACTCACGGTCAAAACCTCCTTTGGGCAGTCCTCGTGTGGATTTTTCAGATAATAAGCCTTGATGATCGCAGCCCGCCCCCACGTGATATTGCGCTCTGCACGGATGCGGAGCATCGTTGATTCAAGGAGCGAGGCTGGATAGCGTCCGCCGGAAAAGATGGCGCGGGCCGTCGCGCCCGCCATTGCGGGAGAAGGTACTTTATCGCGGGAGTTCAGATTTACCGTTTCCCGCAGCATTGCCCACAGCGGCAGATAACTGAATTTTTCGTAGGACGGTCTCACGATCTCCATGCGCTCGTAGTGGTCGTTGATATTCTTCATCAGCGCGCCGAAGCTGTCGCGCAGGAAGAAGCGGACGGAAAGCCGCGCCGCGTTGGGTGCAAGGCCCAGAATGTAGAACGGCCGGTTCGGGTCGATACCGAGATCCTCGCAGGGAAGACCGTCTGCAAGGCGCTTGAGCGCCGCGCGCAGGTCATTGTCCGATAATCCTTCCTTCTCTCCACCGAACAGCGCCGCCATACCGAAGTCCCGGTATACATCCTCCGCGCCCTCTGCCCAGCAGACGACCGTAGTATCACCGATGAGCTGTACATTTTCTTTGTCCGCGAGCAGGTGGTTCAGTGCGGCGGTATAGGCAAAGGCGGCATATTTTCCCACCGGGGCGTTGAAATTCTGCTCGTGTCCGTAGGAACAGAACGCCGGAGCATTGAACGATACCAGTGCCGCGCCGCTGGACTGCGCGTCCCGTACGCCCTTGACCGACGGATGCACGGCGGTGATCTCATCTTCCCCGCCTGTTACAAGGCACTGCATCCGAACCGCGTCGTCAGCGCTGCTCTCCCGGTATCGCCGCCACGCCTCACAGATGGCGGCGTCCTTCTGCGGATACGTTTCATCCACTCGAAAGAGAAGATTTCCGCCTGCCGTTATCTCGTTGAGCTGTCCGGCGAGCGCCGGGTGCTCCGCTGCGTTTTCCGGCTTCCATGTGTCAAAAAATGTAAGAATCGCATGGGCAACAGGAGAATCAACGCCGTCCAGTATTTCGTGGTGAAGTCTTGCAGCTGCGGCAAAGCACTCGCGGCTGCGTTCCGGCTTGCCCTTTTGGTCGATGCCAAGAAGATAGGAGGAATTGTCCCACAAAAAGTTTGCGGCAATGCCTACCGTGCGCTTTACCGCCGCGGGTAATGGCTTAGACTGCGGCTGCAAAACGGTTTTCTTCCCCTTCGGCACTTCCTCCATCGTCGGCACGACCTGTATCAGTTCGCCGTTTTCATCGAGATACAGCGCGTAGCTGATCTTCGCGGGAGCCCAGCCGGGGGCGTCGATCTTCCCCTGTGCGAGCAGGTCCTCATAATACCGCGTCAGCGCTTGCAGGATCATCCTCTCACCTCCCTGCTCTCAGGCGGCGGGACGGTCATCACGCCGTCGACAAGCTGCGCGCGAAAGAATTTCGGGGTAATGTTTTTAGGATCGCTGAAATCCATGTCCCACAGCATCCATCCGAGATCCTTTGTACCCTTCAGCACGTCGGGACAGGGCGGCAGTTCGGTGCAGCGGCGGAAGTGCGCGGGAAATTCCCGCGTGCCGAAGTAGGGCATACTGTAGCACTGTCCCCTCTCCAGCCGCCGCTTGATGATGTCCTGAAATTTACCGTCATTGTCCCCCGGCGCGGCGGCAGGTGTCATCTCAAAATGCGCGTCGATGACATAGTGCACGTCCCGCAGCACCATGGCCGCGCGCTGCTGAATGCTTTCCGGTGCAGATAGGTACAGCTCTCCCGTTCCGCCGTTCATCACTGTTTTCACCTTGCTGGCGCTGATGGTGTCCTTTACCTCGTTGCGGCGGATGTTGGTAAAGTAGATGGGACTGCACACATGGATGCGGTCGATCATCCATCTGAGGCCGGGGTGCCAGTAAACGCTCTCTAACAGCCCTCGCGCCGCCGAGGGCGTCATCACATCGTAGCTGACACGTTCCGTTTTCATCTCGGGCCGCGTAAAGCAGGCGTAATCGCCCCAGACCTCCACTTGGATCGGCATTGGATCACTCCTCTCTTAGTTGAACTTTATTTGATCATAATACAATATGTTTATAATGTCAACTTCATGTTAAAAAGAAATTAAAAATTGACAAGAAGGAATATATATGCTATATTAAATAAGTCGTCAGATAAGACGTGGATTGAAATATGTTGAAAAGCAATTATGCTTACAAGCAGAAGGACGGTCTTCCGTCCTTCTGCTATTTTCTTAGATCAACAATGCCTTACCCGTTTCCGGTTCCAGCGTCAGGCCTGTCCTCTCATCGTACAGCGTTAAATCTGTAAGAATGGCGCTGTTACCGTCCAACGCGGGAACATCCTGCGCCGTCAGCAACGCGCCGGCTGCATACAGCGCCTCAAAATGCCGGTCGTACACGGAAACGGCATAGCGCCCCAGCTTGCGGTAGAGACCTTTGGAGCATTCCCCTTCCTTTAACTGCTCGACGAGCGCCGCGCCATCGCCGATGGGAACATAGACTGTGCGCGTATTTTCGTCAATGAAATGAAACTTCTCCGCTACGGTGCGAAACGGCAGCGCACAACCGCTGATGCCATCTTCAAAGGCTTTGACGATGCCATACTTGTCAAGCGTTTCCCCACTCAGTGCGCGCAGTTCGCGGAAATACCGCTGCATGGTTTCCTGTGCGGCGGGATCACGCCCGTCCTCCAGTGCATAGCGCGTTGCGCCCACAGCCGTGCGGAATAAAAGCGGCGGCAGTTCCGTTCGCTCGAAAATCGTTACAATACTCTCCTCTGCCGGCCGCTTTCCCTCCCGGTTGCAGCGCCCCGCCGCTTGCAGAATGGAATCCAGTCCCGCCAGTTCACGGTAGACTGTAGGAAAGTCCACATCCACACCCGCCTCGATAAGGGATGTAGACACCACACGGCACGGCTCGCCGTCCTTTAATCTCCGTCGAATTTCCTCCAAAATCGTCTGTCTCTGCGCAGGAATCATCAGCGTTGAAAGATGGAAGCTGCCCTCTTGAGGTAGGCGGTCAAAAATCTGCTGCGCCGCCTTTCGGCTGTTGACCACGCAGAGCACCTGTTTGTATTCGCCCAACCGTTCTGCCAGCGCTTCATCCTCCAAAATCCCGGCCTGCCGGAAGGTCACACGGCGAAAGCGATCATATACCTCCTCCGTCTGGGGGCACAACTCCGTCACGGTATGCTCCGGCGCGTAGGTGCGCAGCAGATCGCCCAGGGACGGCTGCGTGGCGGTACACAACACCAGCGTGGAGCCGACATGCTCCGCCAGCGATGCCATCGCCGCCACGCAGGGCCGCAGGTGGCACAGGGGCAGCATTTGCGCTTCATCGAATATGATGACACTGTTTGCAAGGTTGTGGAGCTTGCGGCATTTGGAGGAACGGTTTGCGTACAGGGAATCGAAAAACCGCGCCGCCGTTGTCACCACCAACGGCATATCCCAGTTTTCTGATGCTAGCGCCCGGCGTATCTCCTCGGGCGACGCACCATCGGAGAGGTCGAACTCTACGCCGGAGTGGTGCTCCAGCACATTGCCGTCTCCCAGAACATTCCGAAATACCCCCGCGTTCTGTTCAATGATGGAGGTGTAGGGAATGACATAGATTACCCGCTTCATGCCGTTGGCCACTGCATGACGCAGGGCAAAGGCGAGGGAGGCTACTGTTTTCCCGCCGCCGGTGGGCACCGTCAGCGTGTAAATGCCTTTTGGCTTACTGCCCGCATCCATGCAGGCGTTTAACATTTTACAGCGAAGTCGGTTCAGCTCTGTTTTCGGATTCTGCCACGGTGCGATATAATCCTCCAGCCGCTTGAGAAGCGTCGACAGGTCATCGTAACCGCCCCGGCCCCGCTCGCCGTTCATGAACCGCTCCGTGTCTAAAAAATCTGCATCGACCAGACAGGAATAGAGCATTCGTGTCCGGAATGACAGTTTCCACAGATCCCGTTCTGGCGTTTCCGGCGGGATCTGCGGCAGCGGCGCACCGCTCTCGCCGCAGCGGTCCAAATACCGATCTTCCAAGCCTTTTTTGAGCCGCCCGTAGAGGGTCGCGTCCCCTGCTCGGTCTGTTCGCGGGTTTCCGAGATCAGGAAGTCCGCTATGATGTCCAGCTACACAGGCGGCGGCACAAGTGCGCAAAAGCTGCGCGCAGGCCACCGCACCGGCAGTGGCGTGGTCCACAATGGGGCCGTCCTCCAGCAAGCGTTTTTGGAAGCTATCGGTGCATTTGCCAATATCATGGGCGAGACCCATCAACTCTCCCTCTGCCTCCGCACCGAACGCACCTGCAAACGCGCGGCACAGCGCTGCGGTTCCTGTCAGATGCTCTGCCACCGTCTGTCGGCGGCCATCGTCTGAAATATGGGCGCAATATTCCAACCTAACACCTCCCAAATAGCAAAAAATCAGCCCTGTAACTTTACAGAGCTGACTTCTTGGGGCCGAGGAGCAGCCCTTATCTTATTCATATGATATAATTATCTGTCTGTTATGTCAATAAAGTATAGTCCAATTTGCTAGAGTATTCGCTAAGGCAGGTTCTATTTCATTTAAGAGACTTGATCCCAAAGGGTTCCTAATCAACCCGCACTTCCCACTTGCCGTATCTCTTGCCGTTCTCTCTGTGGATATAGTTCTTGTCCTGCAAGGACTTCATGATCCGCTTCACGGTTGCGATGGATTTACCCGTTGCGCTCACAAATTCCTGCTGCTTGATGCTTGGGTTCTGTGCGACCCGCTCCAAAACAGCCAGTTCCTCCAGCGAGCAGTTCAAAGTATCAAATTGATACTTTGAAACTTTGGGGCTGATACTTTTGGAAGTGCTTTTGTCCGCAAAATCAATGTGCGCCTCATTCCTTGCTCAGATTTTCCGCCTTGAAGGTCGTATAGCCCTCGTAGTAGTAGCTGTGGTCGATGCCTTTCATATAGACCTCGCGGCTACCCACCTCGTTGGTCAAAGCCGCCTTCAGCAACACCTTGATCTCTACGTCCTTAATGGGACTGCGCTCCATCGCCAGCAAGTAGTCCTCCTTATCGACTTTGCTCCAATCCACCACCTGACCGATGCCGGCTTTCAGCATCTGGTCGAGCCACAGACGGGTGCTGCGGCCGTTGCCCTCTCGGAACGGGTGGGCGATATTCATCTCCACATACTTTTCGATGATCTCGTCAAAGGTAGACTGAGGCATCTTGTCGATGTTTCCAAGCGCCGCCTCCAGATACATCAGCGGCGCAAAGCGGAAATTGCTCTTTGCCAGATTCACCGTGCGCAGTTCGCCTGCAAAGTCATAAATATCCTCGAAAAGCGCCTTATGAATGGCTTGCAGCGACGCGAATCTGCCGGGTGCCAGTTTGTCCAGAACGCCGCTTTCAAACAGTTCTACGGCTTTCTTCTTACTGATACGCTCCTCCTCGCGGGCAAGCTCGGCGGAGTTTGTGATGCCAAGTTTATTCTCAAGTGCCATCGTGGGCCTCCATGTGTTTGTAAAATAGTTTCTCAGAGCGTATCCAGAATATCGGCGTATCGCTCACAGATGCTTTTTTCCAGCTTTTCAAAGGCCGGAATAAAGCGGCTAATAATCTCCTGAGCCAGTGCTTTCGCGGCATTTCCATCGTAAATATGTGCCATATTATTGCGCTGGGACAGCATATCCAGCCATACATCTTCCTCTATGCAAGGGTAATACTGGTACGCCTGCTTGATAATTTCACGAGGGGAACCCGTTTTAGCGGCATCAATGCCTTCGTAAGTCAGCAGCTCTTTTAAGACCTTCCAGCCTAATTCAAACTGAATGGAGAACTTATCAATAATGCCGCTAATGATAAATTCATTGTTGAGATCCTGTTGATCAGAGCGCCGCAGAACGTCTAAATTTTTACGGTAGTTATCAAACTTTTTCATAGAGCAATACTCCCTCCTTGCTGATGGCTTCCCGCAATTCTGGGGACAAATCAGAACATAAATCTATCACATCAAAGGTCAGCAATGTATGCGTTTCTTCCTCAACATCCAGTCTGAAACGGCATACATTGCCTCCCTGCACAGCTAAATCAATATCGCTTGTGCGGCGGAAGTCCCCTCGTGCGCGGGAACCGAATAAGATTACTGTTTTGATGTGATGCCTATTTGCCAGATCATTGATCTGGCAAATAACCTTTGGATCAATTCCGTACTTTGTCATCACGCCAACTCCTTTGATAAGCCTTCAAGCTCACTGACCGCTCCGCCTACAATTCTACAAAGTAATTATACCATAAAACGCTGTATCCACAAGCAATATTTCGATGCTTGTGTCCCAGAAGCGGGAATTGATCGATATAACAAAAACGGGCGCGCAGCCTTGAGAAAGGAGGCTGCGCGCTCTGCTTTTTGTCGTTGGCCTTGTTCAGACAGCATATATCTTGGAATAAGCTATCTCAAAGCCGCTTTGCGATCTGCCAGATCACCCGCTGTGCTGTCGTGACTGCGGCAATGTCTTCCTTCGTGGCAAAGCCGCGGGTGTTGACAACATGAGCGATTTGATTGATGTTATTTCCAATGCCGGCGAGTTGACGCCGGATTTCGGCGTATTCAGCGAGTGGTCGGGATCGGAGGTTCATGCCAGAGATCAGCGCACGGAGGAATACTTCCATTGGGAAGCCAGAGAGCATAGCCTGCTGTTTCAAATGTTCATGTTCCTGCTCATTCAAACGGAGCGATATTTTGATTGGTCGTTTTCTCATGATCGTTTTTCCTTTCAATTCATAAGGGGTTATAGGGGAATTGCTTCCCCTAACAAGCGCATTTGGACGGCCAAATGCTATGCTTGCGAAAGCAGCTTCTGTATAGCGGTTTCATTTTCGTGACAATGCTGTTGTAAAATTAACTTCTTGATTTATTGGTGTCCAATAGGTATAATAATTGCAAGAAACTTTCGAGGTGAATGACCGTGCTACACGAGGAACGAACTGCAAATATTCTTATCAACAAGGCGGGTGGAAACGCCGGTCCGGATGCCAAAGGTTACCGCGTGGCGCTGCCATCTGTTTGGATGAAGGCCCTGGGCATCTCTGAGGGCAGCCGCACCGTAACGCTGCAATTCGATGGGGAAAGCATCACCATCCGCCGCCCTGCCGTCTCTGATTACGATGACTTTCTGGCCAATGCCCGAAGCAGCGCTCACGCCCTCCTGATCCTGTACTACTACGATGGGAACAAGCTCTGTACGAAGATCTGCGCTGACCAAACCACTCATCAACTTGCCATCGAAAACGAGGTCAGTTCTCCCCTTTCCACCGCTTTCGGCGTGAACCGCAAGCCCACATGGGACGATCTGCAAACCTTCTTGAAAGACCGCTGTGTGCCGCAGGAGCGGGACGGTTTGAAATATTACCTGTCTGACTTGGGACTGGACTTCTATGACCCGCTGGCGATCATCCGCAAGACCGAAGGGCGCATGGCAGAGGATTCGTGCTGGATCAAAATTGTGGAGGGCTGAATATGTCGATCAGACTGACAACGGGAAGCCGCATCGCGGAAACTTCGTCTAAGGGCAATCAGGAAAAATGGCTGGCAGATGGCCGCTGGTACAAGCTGGATCTGTTCGGCTATGAAGGGCTGGCAGAAACCGTAACCTCTGCGCTGCTGGCACAAACCAATACCGGCGCGTTGGGCTTTCGCTATGTGACCTACCGCATGGAGCGGCTGGAAGTCCACGGTCATACCCGCAACGGCTGTTCCAGTGCCAACTTTCTGCGCCAGGGCGAGGCCATTCTGACCCTTGCGGAGCTGCTGCGAAAAGGCGTTGGCCCGGACTGGCAGACCGCGGTAAACCGCCTGCCCAATCTTCAGAGCCGCCTTGCGTGGTTGGTGGAGCAGGTTGAGCGGCTGACGGGACTTGACCGCTTCGGCACCTATCTGACGCTGCTGTTCGAGGTGGATATGCTGTTCGGCAACGAGGACCGGCATCTGAACAACATCGCTGTGCTGCGCTGCGGTGATGGCTTTGACTACTGCCCCATCTTTGACTTCGGCGCGGGTTTGCTGTCCAACACACGGGACTATCCCATGGAAATCGAACCGGCCGCATTGGTGCGTCAGCTCAAGGCTCAGCCCATGAAAACGGGCTTTGTCCGACAGGTCCACGCGGCCCAAAATCTCTATGGGCCGCAGCTTCGCTGCGACTTTGCCGAAAAAGAGATCATGGCGGCACTTTCAGAGCCGCTGGAGTTTTACGCCAAGCGGGATGTTCCTTATATCCGTGACCGTGTGACGGCCTGCATCAAATTCCAGTGGAAAAAGCTATTCTGATCTTCCACTGTCCTCCCGCAGCCACGCGCCCCGCAGCACCATGCGGAGATACGCCGCCCGCCCGATGCCGTGGTCCTGCGCGGTGCGGGTGAGCCGCTCATATTCTGCCTGCGTCAAGCGGAGATTTACCTGCTTTTCCCGTAAGTTCTCTTTATTCTTCATCTGATGATCCTCCCTATTATTCTTTTTTCGGCTTGGTATATATTTATCTCAGTATCGCTCTACTCAGTCTTATTAGACGCTGAAAATCAGCGCACCTGAACGCTGATTTTCAGCGTTCTTGAAATTCGAAAATCGAAAGTCAAGAAATTCGGTTTTCGAATTTCAGGGGGTACAGTGCAGACGGCTTCCCCAACCCCTGCCGTTTCCGGCGCAGCAGGCCAGCTTGCTCCAGTTCGGATAGCAGCTTCTCCGCCTTGCTGTGGGCGCAGCCCAAGTCCTCCATAATGTGGCTGATGCCATAGTAAACAAAGGCGCGCCCTTGCTTATCGAACCACCCGCTTTTGCGGGAAAGTCCCATTTTGTCCAGCAATAATCCATAAAGTAATTTTGCTTCACAATTCATGTTTTTGAATGGTTCCTCCGTAAACAGCACCTTTGGAACACGGTAAAATGTAAATAGCTCTGATTCATGCTCGTAGAAATAATCCATATTGCTCCTCCTTGCCCATTCGGGCATAAAAATAGCGGAGGCAGGCATTTGACCTGTCTCCGCTGTTGTTCTTTTGCTGTTTTTACCGCTCGCGCATGATCTCGAGCGCGGCGCTTTTGATGTTGTTCATCGCACCTACCAACGCCATTTGGTTCCGTGCTTTCAGCTCCTCGTTTACGCCCTGTGCCTCTGCCATCTGGCGGATGATGGTTTCCAGCAGCTTGTCCTCCGTGGTGTCCGTTTTCGGTGGCAAAAGGCAGGGATAATACTGCTCGCCCCGCAGCTCGTAGTAAAGGCCGTTCTCAAAAATGACCGGCGGCAATGGCGGTAAATTCTGCTCCATGATCCTCGCTCCTTTCTGCCGCTATTGTACGGAAGAAATTTGTATAGCGCCAGTATGCGAAAATCATCGCTCTCCTCTGTCCTTTGCGCGGTAACGGGCCTCCAGCAGCTTGATGATCTCCCGCTCCATCTGCTGCGCAGAGTAATTGCGCGGGAAATACTTCCGCAGCGACTCGGTTTTGATGCGGATTTGCTCTTTCTGATTGGGCTTTTCCTCAGTGAGAATGGCGTACAGTACCTCCGGCGTCAGTTTTGCCTCGCGGGAGAGCTGCTTCATACGGAGTGCCTGTGACAGCGATGGTGTGGCGTCCTCCCGCCCGATCAAGTCCCACAGCTCCGCCTGCTCGTCGCGGGTGAGATAGGACAGCTCCACGGCGGGAGAAAAGGCGATGCGTCCATCGTCCACCATCTGAAGCAGCGGCGGAACAAGGTTGGTCAGACGAATGTAGTTCTGAATAGTTCTTGCGCTAACAGATTCGTGTTTCCCAATCATTTCATCTGTTCTTGACTTCGTGCAGACTTTGCACGAAGTTGATTTCCCTTGATGTTTCATTGCCTCCAGCTTCATTTGGTAAGCAAATGCCTTTTCGCTGGGCAGCAGGTTTTCCCGCTGGAGGTTGCTGTCCACCATCAAAATCACCGCTTCAGCGTCGGTCATCTCCCGCACCAGCACCGGCACGGTGGACAAGCCCAATTTCTGCGCCGCCAAGCGCCGCCGATGCCCGCTGACCAGCTCGTAGTCCTTCCCTTTTGGCCGGGCCAGTAAGGGTGACAGAATACCGTGGGTGCGGATGCTCTCGATAAGCTCGTCCATGGCAGCGTCCTCCCGCACCTGGTAGGGATGCTTTGCAAAGGGCGACAGCTTGTCCGGCGGAAGCTGCGAGATAAATTCCTTCACCATACCGCCCCTCCATCCGAAAGCGCGGCGGACACATTCACATGGTAGTGAAGGTCGGAGCCGCGATAGTGGTAGTCCGCGTCAAAGGAATGGAGCCAACCGGCATTTTGCACATTCGCGTTTTCGTTCTCTTTTTCGGCCTGTAACCCTTGCAGCGCAAGGGTTTTTCGTGCTTGTGGCACTTGGACTTCCACAGTCGGTACAGAGGAGCTGGGGCATCTTGAGATGGTTGGCACCATTGTCCACCAACTCACGCGCAATCTGACGGAGGAGCAGATCCGCGAGGCGGGCTTCGCCCCCTATTTTGTCGACCACACGGCCGGCGTTTTCCCACAGTTTGCTTCCGGCACGCCGTGGTCCGCCGGTACCATGCAGGTCACGGGCGACACCATCGCCGACCTGACAGAGGACCTTGCAGCAGATGGTACGACTGCGCAAGAGCAACAATGCCGGAAACCCGCATAAACACTACATTTTTGTTAGGATAAGCCTTTTCCGGCTGCGTTTGTGTAAGGACAACTTGTAGTCAAAAATGATAGGACAAGCTGTTTTCAACTGAAATATTGTACCGTACAAACGGCGTTACTCATTCCCTTATGGGAAAAACGTAACGCCGTTTTTTCATGCCCGCAGGAAAGGAGGCACAGCCGGAATGTATTTCACAGAGGACGAACAACGGGCGTTTGAACTGCTCATGCAGCAGAAGCCGGGATTTGACCGCTATCAATCCGGTTGCGCCGGAAGTGATGAAGATTGCGGGACTTGCCGTTTTTACCGCCCGCATTGGAAATATGAGTTTTGCGTTTTCAAAGAGTGTCCCTACTGCCCCGGCAAAAGGACGCGAAAAACATCTGTCTGCATGGACAAATAGGCGGGTAAAAAGCCTTGCGCCATGCGGCTTTGCAGACGCAGAAAACGGCAAAGGCATATTGCAATACCTAAACCGCCGAAAACGGCTTTCTAATATTCCACGCAGACCGAGAAAGGAAGTGATGAAACATGGCAGTTTTCCGAGTGGAACGCAATACGGGATATACCGTAATGAGCAACCACCACTTGCGCAACAAGGAACTTTCCTTAAAGGCAAAAGGCTTGTTGTCGCAAATGTTGTCGTTGCCCGAAGATTGGGATTACACCCTAAAGGGCTTATCTCACATCAACCGCGAGAAGATCGACGCGATACGCGAAGCAGTCAAGGAACTTGAAAAGGCCGGGTATATCGTCCGCAGCAGGGAGCGCGACGAGAAAGGACGCTTGCGGGGCGCGGATTACATCATCTATGAGCAGCCACAGCCACCCGATCAGCAGCCACCCGGCGACGAACAGCCGCCTACATTGGATTTACCTACGTTGGAAAATCCAACATTGGAAAACCCTACGCAGGAAAAGCCTACGTTGGAAAATCCAACGCAATTAAATAAAGATATATCAAGTAAAGAACAATCAATTACAGATATATCAAGTACCCATTCCATTCCTATCCTTTCCCCTAACCCCTCTCCTTTGACGGGTACGGCAGAGCCGGAACGGAAAGGAACGGAAGCGAAAAGCCAAAGCGCAGTAGAGATTTATCGGGAAATCATCAAAGACAATATCGAATACGACCACCTCATTCAAAACTGCAACATTGACGCTGACCGTCTGAATGAAATTGTTGACCTCATGCTGGAAACTGTCTGCACAGCGCGGAAGTCAATCCGTATTGCCGGGGACGATTATCCCGCCGAGTTGGTGAAATCAAAGTTTTTGAAGCTGAACAGCAGTCATATTGAGTTTGTTTTGGACTGCATGAGGGAGAACACAACCAAAGTGCGCAATATCAAGCAGTATCTAAAAGCGGTGCTGTTCAATGCGCCGAGTACCATTGACAGCTACTATACCGCCCTTGTCAATCACGATCTTTACGGCGGCGAATGAGCATAGCCGCAGTTTACCGGGAAAGGAGTTGAGATACCTTGCAGGAGGAAGTAACCCAAAAAACGATTGCCCTGTATGTCAAAGTGGGAAAAGGCGCGGCGAAGCTGACCGAACAGGCGTTGCAGAAAGCAATCAAGAAGTTTTTGGAGCAGAAAGGCAAAGCCCCGCATGGGAAACAGACCATGCGGCAGCTTATGAAGCAAAACGCGGGCGTTTCCAACATTGAGATCACCGACAGCAATATCAAAGCCTTTGAGAGTACAGCGAAAAAGTACAACATAGATTTTTCGCTGAAAAAGGTTAAGGGCGAACAGACCCGTTACCTTGTGTTTTTCAAAGGCCGGGACGCAGACGTTATGACCGCCGCTTTTCAAGAGTTTTCCGCAAAGAAGCTGAACAGGGATAAAAAGCCCTCTATCCGCAAAGCCCTTGCAGCGGCAAAGGATAAGGCGAAGCAGCTTAACGCCGCCCGCGACAAGGTAAAGAAAATCGACAGGGGGCGCGAGATATGAAGCAGCTAAACTATAAAAAGCTGATACTTCCGAATATTCCCTATGTGTTCTTTATCTATCTCTTTGATAAAGTGGGACAGGCGGTGCGGCTTGCCCCCGGCGCAGATGTTTCCGCAAAGATACTGAACATCATGCAGGGATTTTCCGCAGCCTTTGAAAACGCCTTACCGAGCGTCCACCCGCTGGATTTGCTTGTGGGTATCGTCGGCGCGGCGGTTATCCGTCTGATTGTCTATGTCAAAGGGAAAAACGCAAAGAAATACCGCCGCGGTAGCGAGTATGGGAGTGCGCGTTGGGGCGGTACAGCCGATATTCAGCCCTACATAGACCCCGATTTTTCCAACAACATCATTTTGACGCAGACGGAACGGCTTACCATGAACAGCCGCCCGAAGCAGCCGAAGTACGCAAGAAATAAAAACGTCGTCGTGATCGGCGGCAGCGGCAGCGGAAAGACAAGGTTTTTCGTCAAGCCTAATTTAATGCAGCTTCATTCCTCTTACGTCTTGACAGACCCGAAAGGTACGGTTTTGATCGAGTGCGGGAAGCTGCTGCAACGGGCGGGCTACCGCATTAAGGTACTGAACACAATCAATTTTCGGAAAAGTATGCACTACAACCCTTTTGTGTATCTCCACAGCGAAAAGGATATTTTGAAGCTGGTAAACACGCTGATTGCGAATACCAAAGGCGAGGGAGAAAAAAGCGCGGAGGATTTTTGGGTAAAGGCAGAACGCCTTTTGTATTGCGCGCTGGTGGGCTACATCTGGTACGAAGCCCCGGCAGAAGAAATGAACTTTATCACGCTGCTTGAACTTATCAACGCAAGCGAAGCCCGCGAGGACGACGAGGAATATCAAAGCCCCGTCGATCTGCTCTTTGCCGACTTGGAGGAACGCGACCCCGACCATTTTGCGGTGAAGCAATACCGCAAGTACAAATTAGCGGCGGGTGTTGTATGCTCTAAAAGACTTCTTAATCAAGCAGTTGGGAAGTCTCTTAGAACACACAACCTAAAACCGAAGAAAGGAGCGCAAGTTATGAGAAAAAACGAGAAAATCACAGCTCTGTACGAACGACTGAGCCGTGATGACTTTGGCAAAGATGATGACCAACAGCGTGAGAGCAATTCCATTTCCAATCAAAAGGCTATGTTGGAGGAGTTCGCCG
>OGQY01001056.1_pt1 | contig 19809 bp, 19 predicted proteins | sample 1553361 | NCBI WGS metagenome assembly OGQY01 (sample SAMEA2579963, study PRJEB22360) | human gut metagenome | reverse complement strand
TTTCTCACTGTTCAAGCGGTTTCAGGCTTTCTCAAGTACCCTCTGTTTTCGTGCCTCTCGTTTGAGTGCTTGTCTATTATATCACGCTTTTCGAGCTTTGTCAACATCTTTTTCATTTTAATTTTGCACAAATGGTTTTAAACTGTTATATTCCCCGATTGTGCAAAACGTAAACAACCACAATATACAGTTTCCCGCTATCAATATTTAGTTATCAACAGCCGCATTCCTGTATGTTGAAAACTCGCGCATTCTTTCCGTAAAGCTAAAAACAATGCCGCCCTTTAAGGACGGCACCGATAAAAATCCTATTTTTCCTCGTTCAGTTCGGAAATTATTCTGACAAAGCTGTCAATATCATTAAAGTCACGATATACCGAAGCAAATCTGATATATGCCACCTTATCTATATCCTTCAGCCTGCGCAGTACCAGTTCGCCGATCTCGTCCGACGATACCTCACGTCTGAACTGGTTCTTCAACTCCTGTACAATATCTTCAACCATTTTTTCAAGGTCTTCGATCTGTACCGGACGTTTCACCGTAGCTCTCGCAAGCCTGTTTATCAGCTTGTCACGATCAAAAGGTTCAATGGTATTATCCTTTTTCACAACCATAAGCGGTATTGTTTCCACCATTTCATAGGTCGTAAAACGGCACTTGCACGACAGACATTCACGTCTTCTGCGAATTTTATTTTCCGCAGGGCGACTGTCTATTACCTTGCTGTCCTCATATCCGCATTCCGGGCATTTCATCTGTTTTCCTCGCTTTCGCTCTGATCCTCACGGTTTCCTTTTCCATATTCCTGTATTTATGTATTTTAACACACTTTCGCAGCTTTTTCAAGCGTTTTCTGTAATCAAAGACCCATCTTATACTTATCGTATATCTTTTTCATATTATTCACACATACAGCAAGTTCGTCATAGCTGCTGTAGTTCTCACGGTAAAGCTCGACTATCATTGCTTTATCGTACTTTATTTTTTCAAGTTCGCTGAAAAGACGGTTGAAGTTAAAGCTGCCCTTTCCTATCGGCAGACAATCACAGCCTGCGTTGCCGTCGCTTACATGAAGATGTACGACCTTGTCACCTATTATATCCATAAGCCTGAACGGATCTACATTGCTCCTTCTTGCCTGTTTTAGATCTACAACAAATCTGACCTCGTCGCCGAGTTGTCCGATCATATCCTCGATAAATCTTACACTGCTGCTCTTGCAGTAGCAGATGTTTTCCTGTGCCACCGTAACACCGAATTCTTTTGCGAGGCGGAACAGACGCAGATAACGTTCCATGTACCTTTCATCAGGTACCTTTGAGCTTAGGATAGCTCCGTGCAGAACAAACACATCCGCACCGATCTCCGCCATAACCTCAAAATACCTCTTGTATATATCTATCAGATATTCGGTTCTGCGTGGATAATCGCCGAATAGGAACAGTGTTTCCATAGGCGAAGAAAACGGATGCATGGATATTACGTTCATCCCGTATTCACCGATGATCCTTCTTAGTTCAACAAGCACCTGCCCTTCAAGCTCGTCTATCGAATTTACGAATATCTCAACATTTTTTACACCCCGCTCGGCAAGCTCATAAAGAGCCTTTTCTGTTTCAAGAGGGTACAGACAAGCCGTTGATACGCCAATATCCATTTTCGTTACTTCCTTTCTGAAAATCAGCCCGCCAGAGAACAAACGTTCCCTATTATTGATATGATTAGCGGTAATACATACACCGCCGCCAGCACAGCAACAAGCAATGCGTAAATGCCGATCCTGCACAGACCTTCCGCCTTATCGGCAATTACTGTTATCTTTTTGCGGAATATAATGTACAGCGCCAGTGCCGCAAAGCCTGCGACGCTCAGCACAATACCCGGTTTAAGCCCCTTCGGGCAGAAGCTTATGGCTATATCGTTTTTGCCTTCCTCCAGCTTTACCGCCATAAAGCCCGACATAGAACGGTATATCTCAGCTGGCTTTCCGTTTATCGTTGCAGAAAATCCGTCGTCATACGGCACCGACAAAAACAGCCACTGACCGCTCTTTGCGTTGTCTGCCGTTCCGCTTATATTTCCACCGTCAACCTTAAGATCGGCGGTTTTTGTTTTATTGATAGCTTTTTCCAGCTTGCCGAGCGACAGTCCGTAAATACCGTAGCTTGAGCAATAAGTGCTTTCGTTTACGTCAACATCTATACTTACCTTCTCATTTTCGAAAGTACCGAGATATAAAAGTCCGTTGCTGTCTTTATTCGGGAACGACAGATCCTGCTTGATGCCGTTTACATATATTGCAAACGAACCGTTGATATGCTCGTTGATATTTCTTGCAACAAGATCAAAGCAATCGAAATACAACGCCTGCTTTTCACCTATATCCAGCTTGTAGCTGAGCGTTGCGATGCGTGTATTGCTCTTGGGTGTGAAATAATATATCCCGTCACGATGTGCATACCGTATATTCTTTTCTCCGGTATGCTCATACTCGGTAAACAGCAGTTCGTTACCCGTATCAAGCAGATTCTTTGCAAGATATTCCTGTATAACTATGCGTTCCGCCTTAGGCAGTTCCGTGCATTGTGAGAGATCGCTGTCGGTCACTATTCCGAGCGGAAGATAATATTCGCTCTCATAAATTGAATAGTTCTTGTCACGATAAATCACAGGCTCTCTTGCGCTGAATTTCTCTATATAATATTTTATATTCATAACGGCATCGGTAAGGGCAGTGCCTCCGTTGCCGGTTACCTCCATCCAGTAGGACGAATAGCCGAGCCGTTTCATCGCAAACATATAATCCTCCGATGTAAGCGAGGTGTAATGTGCGATGGTGGGATAGCCCAGTCCGCCTATAAGATTTGCGTCAAAATATTTCTTAGGCCACTGCGTCAGCTTCACCCTGTAAAAATCATCATCCTCAGGGATTTTTCCTTCAAGTTCTATCGCATTGTTGTACTTGACGGGAGTATATGCCGATGCACCTATATACACGTTTGCGTTGAAAACGCTCTCGGCTACAACAATTACAGCCAGTACAGAACAAACCGATTTGAAAGTGAGCTTCTTGAAAACGCCGAAAGCCATAGTCAGAACATACAGTGCCGTAAATCCGCAGAAGATAATTAAAAGCAGGATGAATGACTCCGAGCTTCCCCACAGTGTCGAAACATACGAATCCAGGTCGTATCTGCAGTTACAGTAGTACCATATCGTAAAACCGAAATAGATAACGCCGGCGGCAGTTATTCCGATAAGATAGGGCTTTTTATTCTTTTGCGCATAATCATCAGGCTTTGTATGCGACAGCTTCACCGCCGCAAAGGTCAGCATCATAAGCGTAGTCATATAGCCGTACCGCATAGGGAATGCCATATAGTCGCCCGTGTGCCACATCTTGTTTATCGGCTCAAACACTACCGGCAGAAGCGTAAGGAACGAAAGCAGCGCATAGAATCTGCTGTTCTTGCTCTTTCTGCGCAGAAAATACACGATGAAAGCCGCAACGGAAAATCCCGTACAGAAAATAAGCGGCAGATTTGTATATATCCCTGCAAATACCGCAGAATCAAACAGGCCCTTGAGTATGTTCGCTCCCCTTGCGGATGAAAGATACTGTGCAAAGCTCGGAAGCCATACAACAGCGGAGATCAGCGCCGCTATACCGCAGCCTATAATAAACCTCGGCGCAATGCCCTTTGTACTGCCCTTTTTTCTGTTAAGAAAAATGTAAACGCCGAAATACAGTATCGTGAACAATACCACCATATAGCTGAGATAATAATTCAGCACCAGCATTCCGACAAGACAGAATATAAGACCGCCTGTGCGTTTACGCTTTACGAGCGAATTGAACGCTATCAGCAGCAGCGGGAAGAAGTACATTACATCGAGCCACACCGTGTTCTGATAGAACAGCATAGAGTAACCGCTGAACGCATACATAACGCTGAAAAGCGCCGAATATGTCACATCCAGCTTTTTATGGCAGGTGCGGAAGTACGCATTTGCGGTTATCGCACAGACAGCCATTTTCATAAGCGTCATAATGTTCATGAACAGCATCATGTCCGCCTTGTCGACAAACGCAACAAGAAGCGAAAACGGGCTTGATATAAAGAACAGGAACACACCGAGGAAATTCATTCCGCCGGCATTCTGCCAGTTGAATAAGAAATCCCCTTTGCCCTCAAGTATGTCCTTGAAGTCAAGCAATAAAGGAAGCACCTGCTGGTGCATATCGCACCATGCGAGCGTTTTATCTCCGAACGGATAAAGCCCGCTGCCCGCAAATACCGCAAGTCCTATGACAATTACCGCTATCGGCGGAATTATCAGCGTCAGCAACAGCTTCGGACTGCGTATAAGTTTACCGATATGTGTTGTGATTTTTTTAGTAATATCTCTTTTCAAAATATCCTCCGGGATTTTTAAAAATCTCTCCCATTTGGTTTTTATGAATATCTGTCTAAATTCAAAAGCCGCAAAGACTTTATGTGCTATGCGGCTTTTATTTTTGATTGAATTATCAGCCGCAGGTGATTATACCATGAGCTTCTTTGTGTCTACCGTACCCTTTGAAGCAAGATTCTTTGTATCCTTCTTGCTTTCGCCGTTTCCTGCATTTGTATAATTCTTGCCGTGCTTCTCCTGCCAGAGTACCCACAGGGGACCCGAGATGCACAGTGAAGAATAGGTACCGCAGATAAGACCTGCCATCATAGGAATAGCAAATGTCATTATCGAGGTTACGCCGCAGATTGCACATACAACGCAGATTGCGAGTACGGCAAAGGCTGTGGTAACAGTTGTGTTTACAGAACGTGTTATCGACTGAGTGATACTCATATTAACAAGTTCCTTGAGTGAAAGCGAGTTGCCGTAAAGGTTACGGTTCTCTCTGATACGGTCATATACAACGATTGTATTGTTGATAGAGTTACCGAGTACGGTAAGAACAACCGCCATAAAGTTTGCGTCGATCGGGAAACGGCAGAACACGAATACCGCATAAACCATGAAGCAGTCGTGAACAAGGGCTACCAGTGCAAACACACCTGCCGAAAGGCCGCCGATTTTCTTGAATCTGAACGCAATATAGATAACGAGCAGTACAAACGAGAATAATACTGCAACAAGGCACTTAAGGAAGAACTCCGTACCTGATGTGGGGTTGACATCCTGGCTGTTTACAAGCGTAAGGCTGTTATCCTTGAAGGTCTGCTGGAGCTTATCCGATAAAGCTGTCTGCTTATCTGCTGTAAGTCCCTCTGAAGACGAGAATGAAATTTCAATGACTTCAAGCGAGCTGTTCATCGAAGAACCTGTAGTTACCGTAACAGCACCGTAATTTTCGCCCTCAACCGTCTTCTTTACCGCATTTGTGTCAATTTCGCCGGTATAGCTGTAGGTCAGCATTGTACCGCCCTTGAATTCAATAGCCATTTCAATGCCGAATATGCAGTTGAAGATAACCGTAATTACAGCAATGACGATCGGTATCAGAAAGAGTACCTTTCTGTATCCTATAAAATCAAATACTTTTTTGTTATTCATTTTGAAGCACCGCCTTCCGTTGCGGCAGCCTTTTCAGCGGCACGCTTCTTTGCAGATTTTCCGCCGTAGAGAGCGGGATTTCTGAATATCTTGAATCTGGAAAGCGACATTGTCATAAGTCTTGTCGCAAATATGCCGAACAGGAAGTTCAGTATAACGCCGACCATCAAAGTATAGCCGAATGAGTAGATAGTACCCTCTGTCGAAGCACCGAACATGAAGAATACCGGCTTCAGTATAGTAGACGCAAGGCTGTCGGGAGTACCGAAAGCACCCATAAGTATGATAGCAACGATAATCATTGTGATATTACCGTCAAATACCGCGCTGAACGCTCTCTTGTAGCCTGTAGCTATCGCTGTATCTATCGTCTTGCCGCTGTTTATTTCTTCCTTTATACGCTCGCCCGTGATAACGTTAGCGTCAACGCCCATACCTACCGCAAGAATGATACCTGCGATACCGGGTATTGTCAGCGTAAAGCTGTTTGAGAACGGGAAGAAGCCTGTTATAGCACAGAATGTACCTGCAACCTGTCCGATAAGACCTATAACGGCTACAACACCGGGAAGTCTGTACAGTGATATCATGAATATCATTATAAGTGCAAATGCGATAACGCCGGCGATTGCCATAGCGTCACGGGCACCCGTACCGAGCGTGGGCGAGATAGTGCTGAAGCTCGATGTTTCCAGCTTGAACGGTAACGCACCGCCGTTTATCTGGTCTGCAAGCGCCTTAGCCTCATCAGCCGTAAAGCTACCGCTGATTGTAGCCTCACCGCCGCTGATTTCCTCTTTGACCGAAGCTGTGGATATGCACTTGTCATCCATATATGTCGAGATGTATCCCTTTGATGAAGCAAGCTTCTTTGTAGCCTCTGCAAACTTCTCCTTGCCGCTGTCCTTCAGCTTTAAGGATACCATATACTCATATTCCTTACTGTTTCCGCTCTTGAGCTGATATACGGCAGAAGCCTTTTCAACGTCCGAGCCGGAAATGATAAGAGGCAGATCCTCATATGTCTGACCGTCGGAAAGCGATTTTTCCGAGCCTTCTCTGAAGGTGAGCAGTGCGGTAGCACCAAGCTCCTTTACAGCCGCTTCCGGATCAAAGCTGTCATCCTCAGCCTGCCACGGGAAACGCACGATTATCTTATCGCTGTTATAATCAACATAAACCTCATAGTCTGTTATGTTGTTTGCAACAAGTCTTGTTTCAACGATTGACTTTGCCGCATCGACCTCTTCATCGGTCGCATCGTAATCTGCCGGTGACGTAAATGTAACGTCAACACCGCCTCTGATATCAATACCCCAACGAATATCACTTACACCTCTTATAATAGTGCTCGTGAAATCGCCGTACTGGGTATGAACACCGAAAAATACTATGCCTGTAAATGCCAGTATAACCGCCAGCACTATAAAGAACACAGGCTTTGCCACTCTTTTCAAATGTTTCACTCCGTTTCTGTGCCTCAGCACATCCTGTTAATTTATACATTACAGTATTATACTATAATGATTTCGATTAGTCAAGAAATAGTAAAGAATTTCTGCAATTTTCACAATCCGTTCATTATACGGAAAGCTCAGCCTTTTCTCCGAGAACGTCCTTATTCTTTTCAAGGACAGGCTTTATGCACCTGTCAAGGAATGCGCTCACCTGGCTTGCGCTTCTGCCTGTGTAATTTTCAGGGATGAGCTTTGCCTCGATTTCTTCCTTTGTCGTCATGAAGTCGGGATCTGCGGCGATTCTGTCAACGAGGTCGTTTTCTCCGCCTTCCTCCTTGATGACCTTACCTGCGGCAATGCTGTGCTGTCTTATCTTCTCGTGAAGCTCCTGTCTGTTTCCGCCCTTCATAACTGCGTCCATCATAATGTTTTCCGTTGCCATGAAAGGAAGCTCCTTCATTACTCTTGCACGGATAACCTTAGGATATACGACCAGTCCGTTTGTGATATTCAGCATAATGTTCAGTATAGCGTCTGTTGCAAGGAATGCCTCCGCTACTGCGATACGCTTGTTCGCACTGTCGTCGAGCGTTCTCTCAAACCACTGTGTGCCTGCCGTAAACGCAGGATTAAGAGTATCTATCATAACATATCTTGAAAGCGAGGTTATTCTCTCCGCTCTCATCGGGTTTCTCTTATAAGGCATAGCCGAAGAACCGATCTGATTCTTCTCGAAAGGTTCTTCCATCTCCTTGAAGTTTGCAAGGATACGCAGATCGTTCGAGAACTTCGAACAGCTCTGTGCAATACCGCCCAGTACGTTTACTATTCTGCTGTCAACCTTTCTTGAATAGGTCTGACCGCTTACGGGTACGCACTCCTTAAAGCCCATCTCCTCAGCTATCATCTGCTCCAGCTTTTCTATCTTTTCCTCATCGCCGTGGAACAGTTCCATAAAGCTCGCCTGTGTGCCTGTAGTACCCTTCTGACCGAGCAGCTTAAGATTACCCATCTGATACTCAAGATCCTCAAGGTCCATCAAAAGTTCGTTCATCCACAGCGTAGCACGCTTGCCTACGGTAGTCAGCTGTGCAGGCTGTAAATGTGTATATGCAAGACAGGGCATATCCTTATATTTATCCGCAAAAGAAGCGAAGTTCGAAAGAACGTTCACAAGCTTTCTGTGTACTATCTTCATAGCGTCACGCATTACGATAACATCGGTGTTGTCGCCTACATAACAGCTTGTAGCACCTAAATGGATTATGCCCTCAGCTTTAGGACAGCACTTTCCGTATGTATGGACGTGCGCCATAACATCGTGGCGGAGCTTCTTCTCCTCCTCAGCCGCATAAGCAAAATCAATATCATCAATATGCGCCTCAAGCTCGTCAACCTTTTCCTGCGTTACCTGCTCAAGTCCGAGCTTCATTTCCGCTCTCGCAAGCGCTACCCACAATCTGCGGAATGTCGAAAACTTCTTCTGTGCGGAGAATGTAAACTGCATTTCCTCACTTGCATATCTCGTACAGAAAGGGCTTTCGTAAGTTTCATAATTTGTCATTATAAATAACCGTCCTTTTCATCGGATTTTTTACTTTCCTGTGTCATCTGTATCTGCCGCTTGTATCTTTGACGCATACAGCGCTTCATCTGCACATACCGACACATTTTATATTGTACCACAAATTATCCGTGTTCGCAATAGCAAACGTCATTTTTTCTCAAAACTTACCTTTCCGTATATCATTCAACCGCTCCGCTTCACCCTACGGCAACATCGACCACAGACGCCTCGCTTTCACCCTACGGCAACATTGACCACGACCACAACCGCTCTGCTTCACCCTACAGCCACATCGACCACAGCCGCTCCGCTTCACCCTACGGCAACATCGACCACAACCCATCATTTCGCACAACAAAGCCGTTTGAACAGCTCTGCCGAAAATTTTTCGTATTTTTTTAAAAAAGCCCTTGACAAATGCCCGAAAACCGTGTATAATATTTACTGTTATCTGGGTGTGGCGCAGATTGGTAGCGCGCTACCTTGGGGTGGTAGAGGCCGCAGGTTCAAATCCTGTCACTCAGACCAATTAAAAACCGCTTGATCGTCAAAATCAAGCGGTTTTTTGTTTACCGTTTTATCTCCTATATAAGCAGGCTCTACGAATATATTCTATTAAATATAGCACCATCCCAACCCGACATCGCCTGCCTATGCACTTATTCAAACCGTTTCGCTTTCTTTTTCCTTTTCTCCGTCTGTATACCGCCGGTCGCCGTTCTCCCTGTCATATGCCTTCACCGAATATTCGCTGACATTCTTTACCGTTTCGCCGTCTATCTGCAATGCGGCAGGCGAATCAAACCGCACTGTGATTTCCTTTCCGGTCAGTACCTCTACCATCTCGGTATGGCTGATATGCTCCCCCTTGAAGATTGAAGGGAACACCATAAGCGTTTTCAGCTTCCCACTGCCGTGCATCACAACAACCGACAGCTTCCCCTCGGGATTGTTTCTGTCCTGTTGCGGAGCGGTCATCATACCGCCGCCGTAAAACCTGCCGTTCATTGTCGGAGCAAGCCATACCTTCTTATAGCTGTACTCCCTGCCATCAACGTTTATAACCGCATTCGCCGGCCTGAAATGAAACAGCAGACCTTTAACCGCAATAGATGTATAATTTATCGGCTTGTCGGATTTTTCTCTCAGCTCGTCGCCCTTTTCACAGCAATATCCGTCAATACCGTAGCCTATGGCATTGATAAACCGTGAGCTTTTGCCGTTTACCGTTACGATCGGCAGATTTCTGACATATTCATTTATCCTTACAGGCTCACAGCCCTGCTCCTTGCCGAGATCACGCAAAAAATCATTTCCGCTTCCCGTACCGTAATAATACAGCGGATTCTCATAAGGATACCCGTCGCTGTCATTTATAAAACGGTTAAGCGTACCGTCGCCGCCGCACAGCACAATATCGCTTTCGGACGAAATACTGTCAAAAAATGTGCCGTACCCGCTTATCTGCATCATATTGCAATATTTCAGTTCATCGTCCTTATATATTTCCGCCAGCTTTTTCGCAAGCTCTGTTCCTTTTCCATTGCAAGATAAAGGATTATACAGTATGTATTTCACGCTCATATATGCCCTCTCCTTAAAACCGACAGCCGATTACTTATGATGTTATCGGTCCTTTGGCTCTTTCGGTTTTTTAGTCTTTTGGTCCTTTTGGTATAGTATAACAAATTTAAACGGATTTTGCAATATATTGTTGTAATTTGTCAACACTTCAGATGAAAAATTGTATAAGTTGTTGCTTGTAAGCATCCGTACTTAAAGCCTCCGGGCGTTCATTTTATAAGGCATCCGTGCCCGTCCCTTGCCAAAGGTGAGGTGCTGTCGCCCACAAAAATTCGGGCAACTGCCGGAGGGGATGCCACTCCATTAGCCCTCGCTCCGCACAGCCCTTCCAAAACCGCACTATCCCTTGCTTTGCACCATCATCCTTGCCTCCCTTGTCAAAGGGAGGTGGCTTGACGGCAAGACACAAGCCTTAACATTATTGCATTTACTTGCGATATGCCCACCTTTTTAATATTGCAAACTTTTCTGCCGCCAAGACGGAGGGATTGTCACGCCACCATCTCTTCGCCCCATCACCAAAAATAATACCCCGCTGTTGAGTTGGCGAAAGTGTGGCGGGGTTGTCGAATCGTGCTTGCTCTGTTGGTTTCGCATCGTGCGAAACTTTGGGCAAGCACTATCACGCATCCTTGCGTTTGCGGTCGTTTGGGTCGGCGCGTCCTTGCGCCGACTCTGTGCGACCGCCATCGTGCATCCTTGCACGACCCGCACAGTGCGAGTTCGCCCCCCAGCACCAAAAAAAGCAGGGCTATGCCTGTTTGTGGTAGTGGAAGTGGGGCGGGGTTGTCGAATCGTGCTTGCTCTGTTGGTTTCGCATCGTGCGAAACTTTGGGCAAGCACTATCACGCATCCTTGCGTTTGCGGTCGTTTGGGTCGTTGCATCTGTGCATCGACAGCCATTTGTGCCGCTGCATCTGTGCATCGACAGCCATTTGTGCCGTTGCATCTGTGCATCGACAGCCATTTGTGCCGCTGCATCTGTGCATCGACAGCCATTTGTGCCGTTGCATCTGTGCATCGACAGCCATTTGTGCCGTTGCATCTGTGCAATGACAGCCATTTGTGCCGTTGCATCGTGCAACGGCTCTGTGTGGCTGTCTTTATGCATCCTTGCATAACGACTTTGTGTGGCTGTCTTTATGCATCCTTACATAACGACTTCGTGCGACCGCCATCGTGCATCCTTTGCACGTTTATGAACGCTCTGTGGGCTTTGCGTCCGTGCAAAGCCTTTGGGCGTTCATTTTATAAGGCATCCGTGCCTTACCCGCAAGTTGCGTGTTCTCCCTCCCGCCGCACCAAAAATAATACCCCGCTTGTTGAGCGGGGTATTATTTTTGGTGCCGATGGCGGGGGTCGAACCCGCACGGTATTGCTACCAACGGATTTTGAATCCGTCACGTCTGCCAATTCCATCACATCGGCTTATTAAAATGTGTTGTAAAACCGCACTGCATAACGGTAATAGCGATTTCACAGTTTGATTATTATATCATAGCGGTAAAATGTTGTCAATAGATTTTCACTATTTTCCAAAATAATTTAGTGTTTTTTTATAAAAAGCCCTTGACAATTTGTTGAAAATGCCGTAAAATTAATATCGAGTAAATATCTATTATAACTCAGGAAAGTCAGCTGTCTTGTAAATTTTCACCAACAAAAGACAGGACGATCCGCTTATTTTACATATATACAATTAAATGTTGAAATGTAAAATCAGCCGTGCAGGCGCTTATGCAGTTTTGCGGCGGCGTGACACGGCAATTCAGAAAAGGAGGAACGCTAACCCATGGAAGTGTGGCTTGCAGTTACACTCTGTGCGGCGGCATTCGTAGTCGGAGCGGCGATATTCGGTTTTGTTATGTACAAAATGGGTATCGAGCATAGAAAAAAGACGGCAGAAGCGCAGATAGAATCTGCCGAGAAGGAAGCAAGCAGGATAGTATCCGAGGCTAACGAAAAAGCTCAGGCAACAAAGAAGACCGCACTGGTTGAGGCTAAAGACGAGATCTTTAAACTCAAAGAAAACAACGAAAAAGAAATTCAGAAACTCAAAAGCGAAACCGAAAGAGAACTCAAGGAACGCAGAGCAGAGGTAACACGCTCTGAAAGAAGACTTCAGCAGAAAGAGGAGAACCTCGACAAGAAGAACGATAAGATCGAACGTCTTGAAGAACAGCTCCAGAACAAGAACAAGAAGGCTGAAGAAAAGCTGGCTGAAGCCGAATCCATCAAGAAAAGCCAGATGGATATTCTCGAAAAAATATCCGGCTTTACTTTAGATCAGGCGAAGGAACACCTGCTGAGCATGCTTGACAGCGAGCTTTCGCATGAAAAGGCAGTCAAGATTACAGCTTACGAACAGCGTCTTAAGGACGAATGTGACGAAAAGGCAAGACAGTATATCTCCCTTGCTATTTCAAGACTTGCCGCCGATACCGTATCAGAGGTGGCAGTATCCGTAGTTCCTCTGCCCAATGACGAAATGAAGGGCAGAATAATCGGCCGTGAGGGTAGAAACATCCGTGCGCTTGAACAGCTTACAGGTGTTGATCTTATCATTGACGATACCCCCGAGGCTATAACGCTTTCCTGCCATGACCATGTAAGACGTGAGATAGCAAGAATAGCGCTCGAAAAACTCATTCAGGACGGACGTATCCATCCCACGAGAATTGAAGAAACAGTAGAAAAGGCAAGACGTGAGGTCGAGCTTAAAATCAAGCAGGAGGGCGAGCGTGCCGTTATGGAAACCAACGTCAACGGCCTGCACCACGAGCTTGTAAGGCTCATCGGACGCCTTTACTACCGTACCTCTTACCGTCAGAACGTACTTAACCACTCAATAGAGGTCGCTCACCTTGCAGGCATAATGGCAAGCGAGCTTGGCGTTGACGCAACTCTTGCAAGAAGAGCGGGTCTTCTGCACGATATAGGCAAGGCTCTTAACCACGAGATTGAAGGCTCACACGTTCAGATAGGTGTCGATGTCTGCCGTAAGTATAAGGAAAGCCCCGAGGTCATCCACGCTATCGAGGCTCACCACGGCGATGTTGAGATACACTCTGTTATTGCCGCTCTTGTACAGGCAGCCGACGCAATAAGCGCCGCACGTCCCGCCGCAAGAAGCGAAAACTACGAAAACTACATCAAGCGTCTGCAAAAGCTCGAAGAGATATGCAGCTCTTACAACGGTGTTGAAAAGTCATTTGCTATTCAGGCAGGCCGTGAAGTAAGAATCATGATAAAGCCCGAACAGGTTGACGATGACAAGATGATAGTTCTTGCAAGAGAAATTTCTCAGCGTATCGAGAACGAGATGGAATATCCCGGTCAGATAAAGGTACATCTGATAAGAGAAAGCAGAGCTATAGATTACGCAAAATAAACCATAAACACTCGGGAGCCGTTGCATAGATTTATGTAACGGCTCTTTTTGCTAAAGAGGTATTCTTATGAAAAAGAGATTAACGGCAATATTTACGGTAATGGCGCTTACGCTGACAGGCTGTGCCGGAAATGTCACATCGGGAACGGAAAGTCAACCGACGTCGGACGTTCAGAGCGGTATTTCGGATAACGAAAGCAGTGATACTTCGTCTGCACCCGAAAACGACGCCTCACGCTATGAGATAATCACAGCAACCGAAATGGCTGAAAAAATGGGGCTCGGCATAAGTCTTGGCAACACGATGGAAGCATATGAAGCGACCGATTGTGAAAAGATAACGTATGAGTGGATTCCCGTTGTCGGCGGAAACGAACCTCAGGACTATGAAACCTGCTGGGGAGCGGATGTTACCACGCAGGAAATAATAGACGGCATGAAGGCGGAAGGCTTCAACACAGTTCGTATTCCTGTGTTCTGGGGCAATATGATGGAAAATGACAATACATATACGATAAACAAGGAATACCTTAAAAGAGTTAAGGAGATTGTTGATTACTGCGAAAAGGCAGGCGTATATTCCGTTATAAATATCCACCACTTCGATGAATTTATCATAAGAAGAAATGACCTTGACAAGTGCAAGGAGATATTCACTCATCTGTGGACGCAGATAGCCGAGTATTTTGAGGATTATCCCTACACACTCGTTTTCGAGGGCTATAACGAATATCTCGGCGGCGATCAGTTTGATTCAAACGGTAATCTCAAGGCCCAGTCCGAAACCAACGCTTACAAGATGACCAACACGCTAAATCAGGCGTTTGTCGATGCGGTAAGAAACACAGGCGGATATAACGCACAGCGTGTGCTTATTGTTTCGGGCTACTGGACAAACATAGATAAAACGACCTCTTCAAGATTTAAAATGCCTGAGGATCTTGTAAATGACAGACTTATGGTATCTGTCCACTATGTTGACAACTCTATGTACTGGTCGAATAAAATAGGCGGCGAGGAATGGCTTAAATATATCGACAGCCAGTGTGCCGAACTTAAAAAGGCTTTTCTTGATAACGACATCCCCGTATTTATGGGAGAAACGACATCGACCTATCCTGCAAGCAATATGGCAAAGGACGCAACTCACACAGATTCCTCCGAGTGCCTGTCGATTGTACTCGGAAAGCTGACCGAGCTTGGCATCGTTCCTGTTATATGGGATACCAACAGCCATTTCTATTCAAGGACGACTTATAAGATTGTAAACGAGTCGGACCGCAAGGTCATCCGTGAATATTCCGACAAGCTGAAAGCAGACCTTGAAGCACAGCAGTAATAACAAACAGCAGCAACGCTACTGATCACCGTACCGTTGCTGCTGTTTTTATTATTCTTTTTTACCCTTGTTTTCCGCCAGATACGCCACCGCACTGTGAAGTGCAACATTCCCCTCTCCGATAGCCTTAGCTATCTGATACGGTCTGCCTGTGCAATCTCCGCAGGCAAAGCACCCTTTTACGCTTGTTGACATATCACGATTTACCGCAACACTGCCGTTATTCATCTCAAGCCCGTCAAGCAGTACATCCGCCGAAACCGTCTGCTTCAGAAAGAACACTCCGTCAACGGCAATTATACTGCCGTCAGAAAGCGTTATCCCGTCTGCGTGACGCTCTCCGTTTACGCTTTTGACAAAGCCGGGTAATCTGCTAACATTTTCTCTCGAATAATCCGTCTTATATGACGGACAGAAATAAACCTTCTCTGCAAGCTCCGCCAAAAAATCCACTTCTTCTTCGCTCTCCTTGTTATCGCTGATAACGGCTATCGTTTTCCCTTTATAGAAATTTCCGTCACAGGTGGCGCAATAGCTTACGCCCTTGCCGAGAAGCTCACGCTCGCCCTTTATTTCGTTTACGGTCTGTGCGCCCGTTGCCAGAATGACAGCGTCCGCCTTGTATTCCTTCTGCCCTGCAAGGAGCATAAAATACCTGCCGATATTATACACTCCGGTAATACGCTCGCAGGTTATCTCTATATCCATCTGCTCAAGGTGAGCGGCTAATTTCCTATTCAGCTCACTGCCGCTTATTTCTGGCAGAGCAGGATAATTCGATATTATATGCGAGCGTTCGACCTTTGTGCTGAGGTCGGCATTTCCGAAAAGTATAAAGCTCTTGTTGCGTATTCTTGCGTTGATAGCCGCCGAAATGCCCGCAGGCCCCGTTCCGATTATCGCTATATCATATTCCGCCTGATTTCCGCCCATTTTTAGCAACACTCCTTTGCCTTATTATCTGCATTTACAGTGATAATATATCACAATTTCCCCGCAAGGTCAAGAAAAACAGCACAGAAAAACCCTCTTTACCGCTTGACCGGTAAAGAGGGTGCTTTTATGCAACTTTTACTTCATTGCTGTACATAGTAATCGTTTCGGACCTGCCATCCTTGGTAGTAACGGTGAATACAGATTTCACACGATATGTACCGCTCGATACAACCTTGTAATTATCGAATTGCGCTACGCCCGAGTATACCGTTCTTGTCCAAGGTCCGCCCTCTGTGTTCCAGAACCACAGAAAAGCAAACTTCTCAAGCGATTGTTCGACCTTCACACTTTTGATAGTACCGCTTGAATCGGTAAGCGAGCTGTGACAATGCGCAGTAGTGCCTTTGACCGTAAGCGTACAGTTTTTGGTTCCGGACAGGTCGCACTGTACCCCCTCCGCCGATACGCTCATAACAAGCGTAAGAACAAACACCGTTGCCAGTAAAAATGCGAGTACTCTTTTCTTCATAGTATAAATACCTCCGTTGTTTTATCAGGGCTTAAATTCAGTCCCTATTAATAAAACGTATGAAAGAGGTACTGCGTACTGCTTTTTTTATCGCTTCGGCTTATTTTGTACAAATGCACAAATTCCCAACGCTGTTTTGTGCATTCTGACGTATCATAGCTTTGGTTTTACGCTCTCCGATAACGCTATTAGCTCATCTTTGCCGAGTTTATTAGCCTGAAAAGAAAAAACATACTCATCATTATTCCATACCAGCATATTTTCCTTGCCGTTTTCAAAATACAATGCCGTTATCCCGTTGACATCAACAGCCGTAATAGCGTCTTCGGCTGTTTCGGTGTTTATCCGTGTGCCGTTAAAATGGCTGAATGTCATCTGAGAAAATATGATTTGGCTGTCGCCGTCTTTATATTCTTCTACCATACACCCGTCATTGTTATAATACGTATTTCTCATATATCCGTCAATACCGACCGTGATTACATATTCCCGTTCTATATTTTCCGGTGCTTTTTCAGTGTCCTCAATATGTAACAGTGAAAATGTATCATGCTTTTCAAGAACGATATTATTATAGCAGATCACCGCCGCCGCTGTGATTGTAAGAACAAGGGTCACAGCAATGATTATGATATATCGCCATCGCTTTTTCGACTTATGAACACTTTTATCAAGTGTATTGTCGGCTAAATAACTGCGTATCATCTTCTTCATTCTGCGGTCAAACGAATGGTGAATCTTATAATTTGTTTCGGGAATATCGGAGAAAATCATTTCATACATGGTTTCCTCCAGTGCGATTTCAATGTTGTTCATTTTTAACCTCCGTTTCTTTCAGCAACATACTTCTTGCTTTTCTCAGCTTATATCTTACCGCCTGATAGCTTATACCCAGAATGCCCGACATTTCGGAAAGGGAGCATCCGGATTTCACATTCAGCATAAGTACATCATAGTATTCCTTCGGCAGCCGTCTTAAAGCCTGCTTCAGCCGCTCTACACCTATGTTTGAAAGAGCAGCTTCCTCGTTTTTTGCGTCTGATTCGTAAAAATCAAGCTCCTCTTCCGTAACAAAAACACTTTTCTTGCTTTTTCTGAGTATATCCACCGCCACATTTCTTGCTATCACTATGCAGAACGCTTTAGTCTGAGGAGAATCAACATCTTTGATTTTACACAAATTGTCTATAATGCGTATAAAAGTATCGTGAACCGCATCTTCGGCATCCGTCCGGTTGCGGACTATCGCAAAGCAAATATTGTAAAGAGTGTTTTTATAGGTGTTGTACAGCTTTTCGACAAGGTCTTTTTCTTCGTCGGAATCAACCATTGCCAGATATATCAAAAGCAAGCAAACACCTCCGTGCTGATAATGCAATTGAGAGATTTATTTCACCTTTTATTCTATCACTTCATTATAATATTGTCAAGAAAAAATGAAGTATCTTTATACTGTTCCGAAAGATACTTCATCCGCATATTATTTAATTTCGTTCACCGGCTTTATACCCGATTATGTCCTTTATAACCTCGCCCGCAATAATAAGCCCTGCCACAGACGGTACAAAGGCGGTACTTCCCGGCACCTGTCTTTTTCCCGGCACCTTATCCGCCTTAGAAAGACAACCGCTTTCACCGTTCGGATCTTCGTCGGCAATGGGCGGTATCGGCTTTTCCTTTGAGTATACCACCTTGAGCTTCTTTATTCCTCTGCGTTTAAGCTCATAGCGCATTACCCTTGCCAGTGGACACACAGAGGTCTTATATATATCCGCAACCTCAAATGCCGTAGGATCGACCTTGTTTCCCGCTCCCATAGAGCTTATAATCGGCGTTCCTGCTTTCTTTGCATTTTCAATAAGTGCTATTTTTCCCGTAACCGTATCTATTGCGTCAACTACATAGTCATACTTGGTAAAGTCAAACTGATCCGCCGTTTCAGGCATATAGAATGTTCTGAAGGCTGTCACCTTGCAGTCGGGGTTTATTTCCTCGATTCGCTCCTTTGCGACATCAACCTTGTACTTACCGACCGTCTTTGTTGTAGCTATTATCTGACGGTTTATATTCGTAAGACACACCTTATCATTGTCTATAATATCGATCGCTCCCACTCCCGAGCGTGCAAGCGCCTCAACAGTATAACCGCCTACTCCGCCTACGCCGAATACCGCAACACGAGAGCCTTTCAGCCTGTCCATTGCCTCTTTACCGAAAACAAGCTGTGTTCTTGAAAACCGGTCAAGCATTGTTACCTCCTACAGAGAACTGTGTTCCCCTTGCTATAAATGTAACGGTCATTCCCTTTTTATCGAAGTAGCTCTCAATAAACCGCTTTATCTCATCGTTTCTCTCATCCAGCGTGAAATACTGTCCTCCGCAGCCATCGTGGAAATGCAGCGTTACGCCGAAATTGTCAAGTATCGCCCTTTTAAGCTCCGATGCTTCGGTTATGCTTATTGCCATAAGTCGCTCCTTTAAGTCTACCGTTTCTATCTGTTTAATGTACAATATAGCTATTATACATCGTAATACAGCGGCTGTCAATGTTCCGCAACGGATTTTTTCACTGCGTTTTTCTTTTTCAGCAGAGCCGCCGCAGACTGCAAAAAGCGTATATCCTCCTCGCAAAGTCCGCTTATATCAAGTGTTCGGCTTCTCTTATCCTCAAGCCCTAACAGATAGTCTGTCGTAACACCGAATACTCCGGCTATTTTGATTATCGTTTCGGGAGAAGGGTTACGCTCCGACAATTCATAATTGCTTATTGCCGCTTTTGTCACCCATATCCTTTCAGCCAGCTGTTCCTGCGTCATGCCTGCACTTAGCCTTAACTGCTTTACTCTTTCTCCGAATTTAACCATCTGAGCCTCCGTAATGAATATAAACGATCTGAAAACATAAAATAAACAGTTCATTTATCTAAAGTGTAGCATATATCGGATTTCGTACCGTTGATTTTTGTAACACATACCGTTGACTATTCGAAGCCCTTGTGTTAAAATACAAGTACAATATCTCATAATACGCAGATAAAACAAGAGGGTAAAATGAAAAGATCAACAAATGAAAAAGCGGCGATAATTCTTGCCGTGTCGGTCATTCTTTCCGTCACAGCCTGCTCAGCCGAGGGAGTAGCTTATGTTGACGGTAACCAAAGCGGAACCGGATTTTCCTCCTCATCCGCCGCAACAAGCGGTACAATATATGAGGAAAGCACGCTTCCTGCCACCGTCAGCGTTACAACCGCCGCCACAACAACAAAAGCAAAAGAAACAACCGCTGTTTCGACAACCGTTGCTTCAACTCCTGCCATACCGCCAAGACCGCAGCCATCAACGGAAGCAGTTTCTTACAAGCACTTATGCGAGATTTATCAAAAGCTGCAGGAACAGAATAAAGCAATTTTTGCACTCGAGAAACAGCGAAGTGACCTTGAAATTG
>OGQY01001055.1_pt1 | contig 19836 bp, 16 predicted proteins | sample 1553361 | NCBI WGS metagenome assembly OGQY01 (sample SAMEA2579963, study PRJEB22360) | human gut metagenome | reverse complement strand
CAGCCGGTTGCCCTCAGTGCGGGAGGCAAGGGGGAAGTTTTCGTCGTCGCTCTCGCCGTCCACCAGCACCCGGACGGTCTTGCCCACATAGGCGGCGTGAAGCTTGGCGGAATTGGCATTCTGGACTTCCAGGAGCTTATCGAACCACTTCTGCTTTTCGGCACGAGTGGCGGGGTCTGGCATGGCTGCCGCCTTTGTGCCGGGACGGGGGGAGTAGATAAACGTAAACAAAGCGTCGAAGCCCACTTCCTCCACCAGAGAAACGGTGTCCATGGCTTCTGCCTCCGTCTCACCGGGGAAACCGATGATGACGTCGGAGGTCAGCACCAGACCGGGCATTACGCTTTTGGCGTAGCGAATTTCCTCTAAATATTTCTCCCGGGTGTAGCGGCGGTTCATCTCGTTCAGTACGCGGTCATTGCCGGACTGGAAGGGAAGGTGGAGCTGCTTTGCCACATGGGAGCACTTGGCCATCACGTCAAAGAGGTGGTTGGTGGCATCCTTGGGATGGCTGGACATAAAGCGGATCAAGTATTCGCCGGGGATCTTGTCGATGTCCTCTAAGAGATCCGGGAAATGGTAGTCCAGATCCAGATCATTGCCGTAGGAGTTGACATTCTGCCCCAGCAGGGTGATGTCCTGGTACCCCGCTTGGGCCAGCTCACGGACCTCCGCCAGGATGTCCTCCGGCCGGCGGCTACGCTCCCGGCCCCGGACGTAGGGCACGATGCAGTAGGAGCAGAAGTTGTTGCAGCCGTACATGATGGACACCCACGCGCGGGTGCGGCCCTCGCGGACCACCGGCATACCCTCGGCAATGGAGCCGTGCTCATCCGCCACGGAGAACACCCGCCGCCGCTGGGTATAGACCTGATACAGCAGCTCGGGGAACTTCCACAGGGCCTGCGGGCCGAACACCAGATCCACATGGCGGTAGGACTGGCGCACCTTCTCGGCCACCTCCGGCCGCTGCGCCATGCAGCCGCACAGGCAGATCACCTGCGCCGGGTTGGCCTTCTTCGTGTGGGTCAGCGCACCCAGATTGCCGTACACCCGCTTCTCCGCGTGGTCGCGGATGGCGCAGGTGTTCAGCACCACCACGTCCGCCTGGGCCGGATCGTCGGTGAACGAGCACCCCATGGCCCGGAGCATACCCATGATATACTGGCTGTCGGCCACGTTCTGCTGGCAGCCGAAGGTATCCACCAGCGCGCGGAGGGGCCGGTCGGCGTGCATCTCCTTCAGCTTTGCTTCAAAATCCCGCTGGCGGTCCAGCTGCGCGGCGGGGATCTGTACCTGTGTTCTTTCCAAGAGGACCTCCCTGCCCCCGGCGGGGGCGAAGTTGAAATATCGTGGACAGTATAGCACACCCGGCGCGGAAATACAAGGACGGCGGGGCCATAGGCAAAAAGACGCCGCCCCCGGAAGGGACGGCGCAAGCGGGTGGGATATTGGAAAGCCTCCGAACCGTATAGTACACCGGGTCGAAGCGCTTGTAAATAGGAGCTTTTGCCGCATTTTGGCGGAAAAAGTCGAAGGCTGTCGAATTTGGCCGTTCCGCGAATTTTTTGTGAACATTTCACAAATTCTCCCAAACCCTCTTTTCAACGCAAGACATATTTGCTATAATTAGTTAAGGATAAGGGGAAACCACTCCCCGACCCTTGCACCGTTACCCGTTACGGAAAGGAGCAAACACTATGAAGTTCACATTCGCCTGCAAGAAGATCTCTCTCAACGACTCCATCAAGGAATACGCCGAGAAAAAGATCAGTAAGCTGGACAAGTATTTCCCGGAGGAGGCAGACGCCTTTGTGACCTTTGCTGTGGAGAAGAAAAACCGCTGTGTGGTGGAGCTGACCATCCGCGCCGCCAACGGCACGCTGTTCCGCGCCCAGACCGAGGACCCCGACGGCGATATGCGCAGCGCCATCGACGAGGCCGTCAGCTTCATCGACCGCCGCATCCGCAAGAACAAGACCCGCCTGGCCAAGAACCTGCGGCCCGACGCGCTGGTGTCCACCGTGCCCGCCGAATTCGACGTGGTGGAGGACAACGACTTCGACATCATCCGCACCAAGCGCTTCTCTGTCAAGCCCATGACCACCGACGAGGCCGTTCTGCAGATGAACCTGCTGGGGCACTCCTTCTATGTGTTCCGCAATATCGAGACGAACGCCGTGTGCGTGGTGTACCACCGCAACAACGGCGGCTACGGCCTGATCGAGACGGAGGAGTAATTCACATACACGACACGAGAGAGCACCGCCTTTAGGCCGCCTGACACAAGAAAACACACGGTTTTGCCTGTGTCTATCCGGCTGAAATCGACCGCAAAAACGCCCACATGCGTCAGCATGCGGGCGTTTTTGCAGCCAATTTCAGCTCGAATTTACTTTGGCAAAACTGCTTCGCACCGAAAAAGAGCGCGTTTTGTGCAGAGCCGAGGCGCGCCGCCGCAGGCATACTGGATGTCTGTCAAGGCGGTGCAACGATGGGGCTGCGCGAAACGCGCCTTTTGCGGCGTATGTTTTCTTATGCCAGGCGGCCTAAGCCGGGCGCTTGTTTTTTTCGTATTCCGTTGGCGCTCACACCCGCGCCCAGCGCATCCGGCCGTCCTCGAACAGGGCTGTCAGCCGCCCCATGTCCTTCAGCCACGCCAGATAGGACCGCACCGTGCTGCCCACCAGCACATACTGCTCAAAGCTCATGGTCAGCCCGTAGGCGGCAAACAGCTGCTGCAGGATGTCCTCAAAGCCGCGGGGCACAGCGCAGAGGTCCACGATCCTCTCCGCGATCTCATGCACCTTTCGGATATTGTACTGCGCCAGATCGGCGATGTCCTCCGTCACCTCCGTGTGCGCGGGCACAAATACCTTCGCCGTCATGGTCTGCACCTGCTCCAGCGTTTTCAGGTACCCGGCCACGTCGTAAATAAAGCCGATCTGGTACTTGTCCAGTATCTCCCGGCTGGACAGGCAGTCCGCCAGAAACACCACGTCGTCCGGCGTCCGAAAGCCTACCATGTCGAAAAAGTGCCCGGGCAGGGGGATAGACGCAAAGCCCTCCGGCAGCTTGTCCGCCGTCAGCTCCGCCGCGTCGCTCTCCTGTGCCAGCAGAAACTTGTGCCGCAGGTCCTTGGGCGGATATCCGCCGTAGAGAAACGACGGCTCCAGCACCGGGTGCCGGGTAAACGCGCAGTCGATTCCCGGCGCGTAGATCCTGCAGCCCGTCTGTCCCTGCAAATACCGGTTCCCGCCGATGTGGTCGGCGTTGGCGTGGGTGTTGTAGATCGCCGTCAGCTGCCAGCCGTTGGCGTCCAGCACCTGCCGTATCCTCCGCCCCGCGTCCTTGTCGTTGCCGCTGTCGATCAGGCAGACGTTTTTCTCATCCAGCCGGAAGAGGCCGATGTTGGTGGGGCTCTTGATGTAATACGTCCTCTCGGTAAGCTGTATCAGTTCGTACATAGCGGTATCCCCTCCGTTACTTTTTTGTATCGCCATCCGATCATGTTTTGTTGCTTCCTTGTCCTGTCATCCTATCAGTTTTTCCGCCTCTTTGTAATGTCATTCTATCATGTTTTGCTGCTTCTTTGTGCTGTCATCCTATCACATTTTGTTGCTTCTTTGTCCTGCCATCCTATCATATTTCCCCGCAAAACACAAGCGCCCGGCTGATAGCCGGGCGCCTGCGTACCTCATCTGTATATGGCGCCGCTGGCCGCCACACAGTTCTTTCCGTTGTTTTTGCAGATATACAGCTGCCTGTCCGCCTTTGCGATGAGTGAAAAGTCCTTCAATTCCCGGCCTGTCCCGCACGCAACACCGAAAGAGGCCGTAACAATGTGCCGGTCCGGCAGGTCCTCTCTTGGAACAGCCGCGGCGCGCACCGCGTCAAGAAGCGCACCGGCGATACGGCGGGCCTCTTCCTCGCCGATACCCGGCAGGATCGCCACGAACTCCTCGCCCCCAAAGCGGAAGAGATACCGGTCAGCCGCCGCCAACACCCCGACCACGCTTCCGGCCACACGCCGCAGCGCTTCGTCGCCCTTCATGTGGGAGTAGTTGTCGTTGTACGATTTGAAATCATCCACGTCAAAAATAATGACGCTGACCCGTTCCGGCGCGGTTTTATCGGCAATGAACGTGCCATACGTCTCCATCGCCTTTTTATTCAGTGTTTCCGTCATCACGTCGTTGTAGGCCAGCTTGATGAAAGCGTGACCCATTTCCTTGATGTGCCGTTCGTTGGCAGACTGCCGAAGGAAGATGGACCGCAGCACGATAAACCCTACAATGATGGAAAATCGCAGCAGGAAATGCTTGAACAGATCATAGTTCTCCGCGTAGGGAAGCTGTCCGGGCAGCCACCAGCTGATCAATATCAGAACACATACCGCCACGGTATCCACACGGCGGTATGTGGGCGCGATCATGATCGCAAACAGATAGCACATGGAGATGGACAACCCGACCCGGTGAAAGTTGCAGGAGACCATAAAGACGGTAACGCTGGCGATCACCACCCCATAGTAGGCCAGCAGCGCAAACCGCGCCGGCGGCGCATCGTATTCTCCTCCACGCTTTTTATAGGCGATCGTAAACACCAGCATCGCCAGCGAGCCGCCGATCATCATGTAAAGCGGCACCATGTCAATGGGGATTATCGAGCGCGCCGCGATGTTCTTGACCAGGTAGATCCCGTTGGTCAGTATAAACAGAATGGCTGCATAAAATACGACCGAAAAATTCTGCCGCATAAGGATGCTCTCCACAGTCGGAATCTCATCGATCTGTATTCCCAGCACACGATCACTAAAGCTCTTAAACCTGGCAAACGCCATATCCGATATCCAGCAGGAAACCCTCTGCACAATATCGACCTTATCCCCTCGTCTTTCCATACGATCCCTCCAGCAAATAATACGACCCCGTTTGTCTGCTTTTGTTGATCTATTGTTATATTTTACCATGCTTCCGCCCAAAACACAAGCGCCCGGCTGATAGCCGGGCGCTTGGTATTATGCGGGAAATCGAGCCCTTACTTGGCGTCCTTGATGGCAGCCTGTGCGGCGGCCAGACGGGCGATGGGCACGCGGAAGGGGGAGCAGGACACATAGTCCAGACCCACGCGGTGGCAGAACTCCACGCTGGAGGGGTCGCCGCCGTGCTCGCCGCAGATGCCCAGATGGATGTCGGGGCGGGTGGCGCGGCCCAGCTTGCAGGCCATATCCACCAGCTTGCCCACACCGACCTGATCCAGCCGGGCGAACGGATCGCTCTCATAGATCTTGTTGTCGTAGTAAGCGGGCAGGAACTTGCCGGCATCGTCACGGCTGAAGCCAAAGGTCATCTGAGTCAGGTCGTTGGTACCGAAGGAGAAGAACTCCGCCTCGGTGGCGATGGCATCAGCGGTCAGCGCAGCGCGGGGGATCTCGATCATGGTGCCCACCAGGTACTTCATGTTCATACCGGCAGCAGCCAGCTCCTCGTCAGCGGTCTTGACCACCACGTCCTTGACGAACTTCAGCTCCTTGACCTCGCCCACCAGGGGGATCATGATCTCGGGAACCATGTTCCAGTCGGGGTGCTTCTTCTGGACGTTGATGGCAGCGCGGATGACGGCACGGGTCTGCATGACGGCGATCTCCGGGAAGGTGACGGCCAGACGGCAGCCGCGGTGGCCCATCATGGGGTTGAACTCATGCAGGGAGGCGATGATGGCCTTGATGTCGGCCACGGTCTTGCCCATATCCTTGGCCAACAGCTCGATGTCCGCCTCCTCGGTGGGAACGAACTCGTGCAGAGGGGGATCCAGGAAGCGGATGGTGACGGGGCAGCCCTCCATGGCCTCGTAGATGCCCTCGAAGTCGCCCTGCTGCATGGGCAGCAGCTTGGCCAGAGCCTTCTCGCGCTGCTCCTTGGTGTCGGAGCAGATCATCTCGCGGATGGCGGCAATACGGTCGCCGTCGAAGAACATATGCTCAGTGCGGCACAGGCCGATACCCTGGGCGCCCAGAGAGCGGGCGCGGGCGGCGTCGGCGGGGGTGTCGGCATTGGTGCGGACCTTCAGCCGGCGGAACTTGTCGGCCCAGGCCATGATGCGGCCGAAATCGCCGCCCACATTGGCGTCCACGGTGGGCATAGCGCCGTCGTAGATATTACCGGTGGAGCCGTCCAGGCTCATCCAGTCGCCCTCGTGGTAGGTCTTGCCTGCCAGAGTGAACTGCTTGTTGGCCTCGTCCATGTTGATGGCACCGCAGCCGGAGACGCAGCACTTACCCATGCCGCGGGCCACAACGGCCGCGTGGGAGGTCATGCCGCCGCGGACGGTCAGGATGCCCTGGGCGGCCTTCATGCCCTCGATGTCCTCGGGAGAGGTCTCCAGACGAACCAGAACCACCTTCTCGCCCCGGGCAGCCCACTCCTTGGCGTCCTCGGCGTTGAACACGATCTTGCCGCAGGCAGCGCCGGGGGAGGCGGGCAGCGCCTTGCCCACCGGCTCGGTGGCCTTCAACGCCTTGGGGTCGAACTGGGGATGCAGCAGGGTATCCAGGTTGCGGGGGTCGATCATGGCCACGGCCTGCTGCTCGGAGATCATGCCCTCGTCCACCAGGTCGCAGGCGATCTTCAGAGCGGCGGGAGCGGTGCGCTTGCCGTTGCGGCACTGCAGCATGTACAGCTTGCCGTGCTCCACGGTGAACTCCATATCCTGCATATCGCGATAGTGGTCCTCCAGGATATTGCAGACCTTCACGAACTCGTCATAGGCCTCGGGGAACTTCTCAGCCATCTCGGCGATGGGCATGGGGGTACGCACGCCGGCCACCACGTCCTCGCCCTGGGCATTGGTCAGGAACTCGCCCATCAGCTTCTTCTCGCCGGTGGCGGGGTCACGGGTGAACGCCACGCCGGTGCCGCAGTCGTCGCCCATGTTGCCGAAGGCCATGGACTGCACGTTGACGGCGGTGCCCCAGGAATAGGGGATGTCGTTGTCGCGGCGGTACACGTTGGCGCGGGGGTTGTCCCAGCTGCGGAACACGGCCTTGATGGCGCCGATCAGCTGCTCCTTGGGGTCGGTGGGGAAGTCGCTGCCGATCTTGGACTTGTACTCGGCCTTGAACTGCATGGCCAGCTCCTTCAGATCCTCGGCGGACAGCTCCACGTCCTGGGTCACGCCCTTCTTCTCCTTCATGGCATCGATCAGCTGCTCAAAGTACTTCTTGCCGACCTCCATGACCACATCGGAATACATCTGGATAAAGCGGCGATAGCAATCCCACGCCCAGCGGGGGTTGTTGGACTTCTTGGCGATCACGTCCACCACGTCCTCATTCAAACCCAGGTTCAGAATGGTGTCCATCATGCCGGGCATGGAGGCGCGGGCGCCGGAGCGCACGGATACCAGCAGGGGATTTTCCAGATCGCCGAACTTCTTGCCGGTGATCTTCTCCATCTTCTCGATATACTCCATGATCTCCGCCATGATCTCGCCGTTGATCTGGCGGCCGTCCTCGTAATACTGAGTGCAGGCCTCGGTGGTGATGGTAAAGCCCTGGGGCACGGGCAGACCGATATTGGTCATCTCCGCCAGGTTCGCACCCTTGCCGCCCAACAGCTCACGCATCTTGGCGTTGCCTTCGGTGAACAGGTAACAATACTTCTTGCTCATTGCAGTTCCTCCGTATATTAAATAGTTGTACCAAACATTGAGAACAATTTATTATAGTCATATTTTTTTTTAAAAGCAACCCTGTCGCGGATATTTTTACAAAAAATGTTGTTTCCTTTGCGGACACTCGCCGTAAACCGGTAACACATTTCCGTTTCCTCTATTTTCCGTCCTTTTTGGCGCAGCACCCACAAAGCCGCCGTCCCGGCGCGCTTCTCCCGGCGGAACGGAGGGAAGATTTTGTGTCTTGCCTATTCCCCCACTCCTGTGGTATACTATTATATTGAATTAGTAGGCACTTTACCGGGAGGTACGCGCATGGTCCAGCTGCCCCAGGAAAACAGCATATTCACCCGCACCGTGCGCCGCGCCGCCGGGGAGGACCGTCTCAGCCACGCGGTCATCCTGACGGGCCGGGGTGACCTGACCGCCGCTGCCCGGTTTCTCGCCGCCGCCCACGTCTGCGAGGGGACGGACAGGCCCTGCCTGCGCTGCCGCCACTGCCGCAAGGTACTGGAGGGCATCCACCCGGACGTGATCCCCGTGCTGGATACAGAGCACAAGGAGCTGACGGTGGAGGCGGTCCGCGCCCTGCGTAAGGATGTGTACATCCGCCCCAACGAGGCCCGGCGCAAGGTATACGTCGTCTCTGACTGCCGCCAGCTGAACCAGCGGGATCAGGATGTCCTGCTGAAGGTGGTGGAGGAGGGACCGCCCTATGCCGCTTTCATCTTCTGCGCCGACGCTCCCGCCGCCCTGCTGGAGACCGTCCGTTCCCGCTGTGCTCTGCTGAAATACGACGGGGAAGACGCGCCCCTCAGCGACGGTACCGCGGAGCTGTGCCGTGCGTTTGCCTCCGGGCGTCTGCTGCCGGTGACCACGGCGCTGCTCTCCCGCGAGCAGTCCCTGAAGCGCGAGACGCTGCAGGCCCAGCTGGAGGAGCTGTGGCGCGCCGCAGCCGAAGCCCTGCTGGTGCAGCAGGGCAAGGCGCAGCCAGATCCCTCCTGTGCGGAGGCAGCCCTTCTGCTGGCGGACAGGCTGACGGCGCGGCAGCTGCTGGGACTGTGCGCGGCCAGTCAGCGCTTTGCCGAACAATGTGACCAAAATGCGGGCGTGGGCCAGATATTGGGCGCCCTCGCCGTGAAATGGGAGGAACTTTTATGACCGATGTGATCTCTGTCCGCTTCCGCAGCGGCTGCAAGGAATACTACTTCGACCCCAAGGGGCTCACGATCCCCGCCGGCACCGACGTGATCGTGGAGACCGCCCAGGGCCCGGAATTCGCCCACTGCGCGGCCGGCAACCACCAGGTGCCCGATGACGCGGTGGTCAAACCCCTGCGGTCCGTCCTCCGCATCGCCACCGACAACGACAAACACACCGCCGCCTACAACCGCAGCCGTGAGAAGGAAGCCTTCGATGTCTGCAAAAAGAAGATCCAGCAGCATAAGTTGGAGATGAAGCTGGTGCGGGTGGAGTGCAGCTTTGACGGCAGCAAGATCCTGTTTTTCTTCACCGCCGACGGCCGCGTGGACTTCCGCGAGCTGGTCAAGGACCTGGCCGGCGTGTTCCGCGCCCGCATCGAGCTGCGGCAGATCGGCGTCCGCGACGAGGCCAAGATGATCGGCGGCCTGGGCATCTGCGGCCGGCCCTTCTGCTGCGCCCAGTTCATGGACGAGTTCCTGCCCGTATCCATCAAGATGGCCAAGACCCAGAACCTGAGCCTGAACCCTACCAAGATCTCCGGTACCTGCGGCCGGCTGATGTGCTGCCTGAAATATGAACAGGACGCCTATGAGGATGCCATTAAGCGCCTGCCCAAGAACGACTCCTTTGTTCTGACGCCGGACGGCACCGGCAACGTCAGCGACGTAAACGTGCTGAAGGAGACGGTGAACGTCCGCCTGGATGACCGCACCGACGGTCCCCGCTGCTATCACAACTGCGAGGTCTGCGTCCTGCGGAACGGCAAGGGCAGCCGCGACGGCATCGCGGTCCCCGACAAGCGCCCCGAGCGCTATGTGGAGCCCCTGGCCGAGGAGGAGCTGCCCACTATCACCCTGCTCAGCGACTTCGACCCGGATGCCGCGGCGGAGAGTGAAAAGAAACGCGGCCGCCGGAGCCGCAGCCGCCGTCGGGGCGACGGCGAGAAGCGCACGGCGGAGAAGTCCGCCGCCCCTGCGGAAAAAGCCCCGCGTTCCGATACCCCCGCCGAGGGCGGAAAGCCCCGCCGCGAGGGCGGTGATCGCCGCCGCAGAAGCGGACGCCGCGGCGGAAACGGCGGTGCCAACGCCGCTGGCAGCACCGGCGCACCCGCACCCAAGGCAGTCAAGCCCGCCGGGGACGGCCAGGGTACCGTGAGCGGTGAGAAGAAGCGCAGCCGCCATCGGCCCCGCCGCAGAAGCGGCGGCAGTAAGCCCAACGGCGGCACGGAGGCGTAAATCATGCGTAAATTCAACGGCTTGCTGCTGGTCAGCGATTTCGACAACACCCTTGTCTACACCGAGGAGGCCCTGCAAAAGTGCGTGGATATGCCCCCCGTCTCTGACGAGAACCGCGCCGCCATCGAGTATTTCATGGACAACGGCGGCATCTTTTCCGTGGCCACCGGCCGCGCCAAGCCCGCCTTTGAAACGGTTGTGGACGGCATCCCCATGAACGGTCCCACCGTGCTGTTCAACGGCGCGGCCATCTACGACTTCCCACAGAAAAAGTACCTGGTCACGGCCTTTTTACCCGACTCCGTCCGGGAGCACGTCACGGAGGTCGTCACCGCCCTACCCCAGGTGGCTGTGGAGCTGTACCACGACGACAACACCATCCACGCCCTGAACGCCAACGACGTCACCCGCCGTCATATGCACATCACCCACGCGCCGTCCATCGAGGTAGACACCATGGACGACGTGCCGTCCCCCATCAGTAAGGCCCTTTTCTCCACCGAGGAGGCGCACCTGCCCGCCCTGCTGGACTTTCTGGCCTCCCGGCCCTGGTACCACGACTATGAGGTAGTCCCCAGCGCCGTGACCCTGGTGGAACTGACAGCCAAGGGCGCCAACAAGGGCGGCATGGTCCGGCGTCTGGCGGACCTGCTGGATGTGGCACGGGAAAACGTGATCTGCGTGGGCGACCACGCCAACGACATCAGTATGCTCACCTGGGCCGGCCAGGGCTACGCCCCCGCCAACGCCATTCCCCAGGTGCTGCACACACCCGGCGTCCGCCGCCTGCCCGACTGCCGCGACAACGCCATTGCCCAGCTGATCCGTTCCCTGGACAAGCAGCTTTGAAAAAGAAAAAATCCAAGCCCCCTTTCGGGGCTTGGATTTTTATTTTATCAGGAACAATACAGACCGCGTTTGACCGCCTCGGCCACTGTCCCGTCGCTTTTCATCAAAAAGTTTTTTCCGAAAACCCGGCGTTTCCCCCCATTAAAGCCCCTTTTTATAAGGTTTTCTCTTCACAGCAAGGTTTGTTTACAATTTAATCCTTGACGTGAGAGGAAAATCATTGTATCATACGCTTTGTAACTATTTGTAACTTTTAGGGGCTTACACCATGACGCAGGATCAACAACAGAAAAAAGCCGCCGGCCGCGACCCCAACCGGGAGCACATGACCCTATCGGAGCTGTGGCAGCTGTGGCGTGACAATTTAATGAGCTGGCGGAGCTTCTGCGATGAGCACCATGATCTGTTCACCCTGAACATACAAGCGGGCTTCCGCCGCATCGGTCGGTGGCTGTCCGATCTGCGCAGCAATGCGCGGGCTCTGGCGGCCGCCAACCGCGACAGGCGGTTCCCCGAATCCGAATACGGCGCAGCCCAGCTGTTCCTCTTCTTCCGCGGCAGCCTGGAGCGCCGGGCCGCCGCCATACGCGAGGGCTTCTCCAACCGGCGCAAGGCACTGACCTGGATGGGCGGCAAACGCCGCCACTTTTTTGAGAAGATGCATCTGCACCCGGTGGCATTCCTGTGCGGCGCCATGGCCATCGCCGCCGCGGCCACTGTTCTGTCCCTGTACACCCTGGGCGCTCAGGTGACCTATGACGGTCAGGACCTTGGCATCGTCTCCTCCCGCCGCGCCGCCGAAAAGGTGGTGGCGGAGCTGGAGGATGTCACCCGCGCGACCACCGGCGACGGCGGCTACACCGTGGATACGGCGCTGCTCACCGCCGAAACAGGCGTTTTCCCCCGCCGCGAGTTGATCTCCGACGACGAGTTTGAAGAGACACTGAGCGACACCCTCGGCGTGGTGGATTACGCCTATGTCCTGTATGTGGACGGCGAAAAGGTGGTGGCCACCACCCGCTCCGGCGCGCTGGAGGACCTGCTGGAGCAGCTGAAGCTGGGCTATGAGACGGCGGACACGGTGAACGCCTACTTCGCGGAGGAAGTGGACATCCGTCAGGAATATGTGGAGTCCTCCTACGTGATGAACCTGGGCTACATCGCCGAGATCCTCAACGAGACGAAGGAGGGCGAGGTGACGTACACCGTCACCTCCGGCGACAGCTATTACAGCATCGCGGAGAAATACGACCTGAGCGTGGAAGCGCTGATGAAGCTGAACCCCGGCTATGACCCGAAGATCCTGCGGGTGGGCGATGTGCTGACCATCAGCAACGCCGTGCCCTATCTGACCGTGGTGAACGTGGAGCGGCAGCGGTACGTGCAGGATGTGCCGTACCAGGTGGAGTACACCGACGACAGCTCCATGTACCAGGGCGAGTATAAGGTCACGTCCGCGGGCGTGTACGGCAAGGCGGACATGACCGCCAACGTGACGTACATCAACGGCGAGGAGACGGAGCGCGAGGTGGTCGCCAGCGTGACGCTGTCCCAGCCGGTGACGGAGCAGCAGCTCCGCGGCACGAAGGAGCGGCCCACCTGGTATCCCACCGGGTCGTTCTCCTGGCCCTGCACCGGCATCCTCACCAGCCGGTTCGGCTATCGAAGCCTGCTGGGCAGCACCTACCACAGCGGCATCGACATCGGCAACAGCTACGGCACGTCCATCTATGCCTCCGACGGCGGCACGGTGACGTACTCCGGCTGGATGAGCGGGTACGGCTATCTGATCATCATCGACCACGGCAACGGGTATCAGACGTACTACGGGCATAACAGCAGTTTGGTGGCGTCCCTGGGGCAGAAGGTCCACAAGGGCCAGCTCATCGCCCGCATGGGCTCGACGGGCCGCTCCACCGGTAACCACTGCCATTTCGGCGTCAAGTTCAACGGCACGTTTGTCAACCCGCTGAACTATCTGTAAACCGCAGCGCCCCTGCCCATCGGCGGGGGCGCCGATCTTTCCCTGCGGCAGGGCGCACGTTTCCGGGGTTGCAAAACCCAAAAACTATGGTACAATAGACCTGCGCCTGTATGTATTTCCCCGCCGGCGGCGGTGGAATGGAGAAACCGTTAAAATGAGGTGAAAAAGATGAAAAAACTGATCGCGCTGCTGTGCGCGGTGTGCGCCGCGGCCATGAGCCTGTGCGTCGCCTGTGCCAGCCCCCTCACCGGCGACACCAGCAACATGGGCCTGTGGATCACCCTGGTGGTCGTGGCCGTCATCGCCGTTGTGGTGCTGCTCATCGTGGGCAAAAAGAAGAAAAAATAAACAGCGTGCAGACCGCCCCGGACCAATGGCCCGGGGCGGTTTTTATTTATTTCGCTTGCCTTTTCTATCCATACATGGTATATTTTAGTTGCATATCCGTTAAAAGGAAAATTCTGGAAAAGGAGAGAACGACATGAAAAAGCTCATCACCCTGCTGCTGGCCCTGGCTATGGTCCTGAGCCTGACTGCCTGCGGCGAACAGCCCACCGGCGCCACCGGTGACGACGGTAATACCGTATCCGCGGAAAGCGATGGCCGCACCCTGTACGAGGCCGCCATACAGCTGGCCTGCGACGGCGATTTTCCCGGCAGCATCGAGGGCCTGAAAAAGGCTGTGGCCGCTGAGGAAACCGACGACTGGACCTCCTGGGACATCATGACCGCATGGCTCCGTATGGCGCAGATCTACCGCCTGCAAGGTGATGCCGAAGGTGAGGCGCAAGTAAAGGCGGACTATCAGGCCGCCACCGGCGAAGAACTGCCGTTCCTCAACGAGCACCAGTTCGACGGCACCTCACCCTCCGCATACTTCCAGGAATCTCTCATCACCGACGCCAGCTACGGTATTCTCGTCTATGGCCAGGACGGCAGCACCATGACGCTTGAAGAATACCGCGCTGCCGGGCCGGTGGATACGCTTTCCAACGGCAGTCTCCGGTTGGGCGAACGGGTGGATTTCTCCTTCTTGGGAATTACTTCCGGCATGACGCGGGAGCAGGTCTACGATGCGTTGGAAATGACCGACTGGGCACGAACCGTCACCGACCACCTGAACTTTGTAGAATTTTCTTTCTATGTGGACGTCACTGGTGAGTATTTCACCAGGTCTCTTGTAGTGAGCACCCAGGAGTCTGACCGGGATACCATCTACATCAGGATCTACGAGATGGAGGAAGACAACTATCTCAAGGGCGGACTGGTTATCCTGGATTTTGAAAACGACACCCTCATGGAGGGCGCTAACGGCATGATCTATTTCGGTGCATGATCCAGACCCATAAAAAAGAGACGGCCTCGGCCGTCTCTTTTTTATGCCCTTTTTATTCAAACAACCCCGCCTGTCCCGGCACCTCCGTGTGCCCGATGGACTGTATCTGGCGGACATTCTCGGCGGTCAGCGCGTCGCTGATGGCCATCTTACGGATGATGTTCTGCACCGTCACGTCCAGCCCCGTGCCCTCCCGGTAGTCGGCAGGGAAGATGAAATCCACCCGTCCCTTGGCCAGCAGGTCCTCCACGCCGGCCCGGTTGCTGCTCTGGTACACGGCGATGGCCTGCCCGCCGTAGGACCGCATCATCTTCATACACGGCACGTCGGAGAGCCCGTCGCCCACATAGATCATGTTGGTAAAGGGCACCCGCTTGCTGTCGTCGGGCATGGAGTCGTTCAGCGTCTTGTCATCGGCCACGTCCAGCACACCCTTGTTGATGCGGTAGACGAACTGGGTCTTGTTGGTGAAGTTGACGTCCAGCTTGGGCCAGCAGGCGGCACCCGCCTCGTCATAGTAGAACTCGCAGGCGTAGATCTGCTTGAACTCGTGGGCAATACCGCTGCCCTCAATGATCTCCTTCAGCCCGGAGGACAGCACATAGTGCTCGATGGTCACGCCCTGCTGCTCACCGAAGGCGTTGATCCGCTGAAACCACTCCCGCACGCCGGGAAACAGCTCCATGCTGCGGCCGCACGCCACCAGAAAGTCCCGCTTCAGGTCCTTTCCCTGGGCGCGGCACTCGGCGATCATGGTGTACATATACGCCAGCAGCCCGTCCATCCGGTTCTCCCGGCCGAAGGTGTTGGCCTTGTGCCAGAACTCCGCCGGGGTGTATCCCAGGGCCGGGATGAAGGCATAGTCCTCCATATCCGTGGTACACAGCGTCTTGTCAAAGTCGTACAGCAGCGCGATGATGGGCTTTGTCATATCGGTCCCTCCGTGGAAAAAAGGCGGCGCAAGGCCGCCTTTTGTTGTTGTGCTTACTTGTCTCCGCTGTAATTCCGACCGAACTTCAGCTCGTCCAGACTCAGCCGGAAATCGCTGGGGATGGCGCTGCCGTCCACCGGCGGCAGCTTGATGGTGGGCTCGTCGGTAACGGCGCTCCCGGCGCCCTTCTCCTCCGGCGCGTCGATGTACTTGCTGAGGATATCCTGCTCGATGGCAGACACCACGTCGGCCTGGGGCTCAGCGGCAGGGGACTCCGGCTGCTCCGGCACGAAGTCCAGCTCCGGCAGGGACTGCAAAAAGGCGCTCTGGGCCTGGCACAGCTCCTCGCTGCGGCGAATGAACGCCGCGGTCTTCTCCTGTGCGGCCTGCAGCTTCTTCTCCGCCGCCCTGCGCTCGTCGTCCAGCCGGTGGATCTCCGCCTGGGCCTCCACCTGCGCGTCGGCCAGGATCTTCTCCTTCTCGCTCTGGGCCTCCTGCACCAGCTTGGCGGCCATCTTCTGGGCCGTCAGCAGTGCCTGGCGCATGGCCTCCTCGGTGGAACGGTACTCCTCCACCTTCTCGGCCAACACCTTCAGCTTGGCCTTCAGCGTGACATTCTCCTTGAACAGGGCGGTGTAGTCCTCCGTCAGCGCGTCCAGGAACTCATCCACAGACGCCATATTGTATCCGCCGCCGCCGAATGACGCCTTCGGGAATACTTTTTCGGAAACTTCCTGGGGTGTAAACATTGCCGATCCCTCCGTTATATGATTTCTTTAGAAGTACAGTCCGTTGTTCTCCAGCTCATCGATCAGGTCGCCCATGATGTCCACAGAGTAGGGGGTGATGATGTACGTATTGGCCGCCACCTTCTTGATCTTGCCCTCGCCGGCATAGGCCACGCCGGACAGGAAATCGATCAGCCGCCGGGCCACGTCCTTGTTGGTGGACTCCAGGTTCAGCACCACCGTGCGCTTCTCCTTCAGATGGTCCGCGATCTCCGAGGCGTTCTCGAAGCGCTCCGGCTTCACCAGCACCACCTTCAGCTGGGTGGTGGCGTGGATATTCACCACCTTGTTGTGGCGGTCCTCGCTGCGGCGGTCCTCACGGCGGTCGTCCTTGCGGTCGTCAAACAGGGAACGGGAGGACTCCTTTACCGGCTCCTCAAAATCGTCCTCATAATCATAATCCTCATCATCGTAGGGATGAATGATCTTCTTCAGCTCGTCCATCAGGCCCATGTGCAATACCTCCCGCGTATTATTTGGAATAGTCTCTTGCGCCGAAAATGGCGGTGCCCACGCGGACCATGTTGGCTCCCGCGCGAATGGCATCGGCAAAATCGCCGCTCATACCCATAGAAAGATATTCTAATCCATTATCGTACATTTTTCTGTTTATGTCAACATATAGTGCCTGTACTTTTTGGAAATATACCACATTTTCTTCCCGTGTGGCGTCCGCCGGGGGGATGGTCATCAGTCCCCGCACCCGCACATGGTCCATTTCCTTCGCCTGTGCCGCCGCGTTTTCCACCTCCTGCGGCGCAAAGCCGCTTTTGGCCGCCTCGCCGCCGATGTTCACCTCCAGCAGAATATCCTGCACGATGCCCAGCTTTTCCGCCTGCTTGTCCACCTCGGCCAGCAGCTCCGGCGAGCCGATGGACTGGATCAGGGCCACCTTGCCCACCACCTGCTTCACCTTGTTGCGCTGCAAGTGGCCGATGAAATGCAGCGGCGCGCCGCGATAGGCGTCCTCCGCCAGCTTGGCGGTCATCTCCTGCACCCGGTTCTCGCCCAGGGCGTCGATGCCGGCGGCGATGGCCTCCTGGCAGGCGGCGGCATCGTTCATCTTGCTGGCGCCCACCAGCGTGATATCCGCCCCGGTGCGGCCCGTCTCCCGTGCCGCCGCGTCGATCTCGGCGCGGATCGCTTCCAAATTTTCCCGAATAGACATCGCTTGTGCCTCCTTGTCTCTTTCGTATCTAAGCCGCGTGCGCCCGCTGGAGGCGGGGGCCGCCGTGTTTTTCGGATGACCTTGCCGTCATACAGCTCGCCGGACGTGGCGATGACCTGATCGCCGGAGCGCAGGGTCTGTGTGTCCCGCACGCCCTCGGCGGGCTTCACCAGCGCGTAGCCCTCCCCCTGATATACCAGCTCGATCGGCCGGAAGGAGGCGTTCTCGCCGTCCACACAGTACACGCCGGTGGTGCCGTCCGCGCTGACCCGCAGACAAGGAGACGGCAGCGCGTGGGCCGGTACCCGCAGTCCCTGATAGGTGTGCAGCACCGCGTCCGCCGCCTGATGACGCAGCAGCGTGGTCTGTGCCAGATACCGTGTGCTGGACAGCACCACCGCCGCCTGGCCGTTCTCCTCCCGGGACACGGACACCACGCTCATGCGGATGCTCTGGTCAAAGCCCTTGGCCAGGCGTACATCCACCCGGCCCATATCCTTCAGCGCCGCCGCCTGCTCCGCCGGCAGCACCACCGCATAGTACCAGGTGTCGCCGTAGATCAGCTTGCCCACGTTGCTCTGCTCCGCCACCGCCTTCACGCCGTTCAGCTTGCCCGGCGTCACGTCCTCCAGAAACGCCTCCGTCAGCACGCTCTCGTACCCGTCGCACACGGCGGAATAGGTGCCGGAGGCCTTGGCAGTCACGGTCTTCGCACCGGACAGCGCGGCTTTCTGCTGCTGTATCTCGCTCTCCACCGACTTGACCTGCGCCTGTATCTCCTCCTGTGACGTATAGCTCCCGTGGTCCCGCTTCAGCACGGCGGCCTTCAGCGCCGCCAGGTCGCTCTCCGCCGCGGCATAGTCCCCGGCGCTCAGCGTCTGGCGCAGGGTCAGGATGTCGCCGGTGATGGACGTATCCAGCTTCAGCGCCGCGTCCGGGTCCAGATAGGACGTCAGGGCGAACTGCAGCTCCAGCGTCTCGATCCGGCTGACGGTCTGCAGCGCGCTGTCGTCGCTGTACACCGTGGCCACCGTCTCGCCGGCGGGGATGTGCAGCGTCACGTTGTGCAGCACCTCGGCCTTTTCGCCGTAGGCGAAGGAGACGTCGTTCACGTCCACGCGGCCCTGTACATGTTCGAGGGGCCGCGCGTCGGGGGCGTCCTGGATAGACGGCTCGGTGGCCATCAGCTCAATGAAGCGGTGCAGGCCCGCGAAGCCGTTGGAGAACATCTCGGCGAAGTTGGCCAGCTTGCGGATGGGACTGACGAAGGCGGTGACGTATAGGGAGAAGGTGATCAGATCCACATAGTCCATTTTCTCCCCCATGATGAGCCAGCCGCCCACGGCGATCACCGCCACCGGCAATATGCCGGTGCAGAACTCCATCACCGCGTTGAAGCGGCCCATCTCCTTGTGAAAGCCGCGCTTGGCGGTCTTGAACACCTCGTTGGCCTCGTCGAACCGCTGCTGCTGGGCTTCTTCGTTGGCAAAGGCCTTGGTGGTCCGCACGCCGGACAGGCCGGACTCAATGGCGGCGTTGATGGTGCCGGTCTTGACCTTGGCAGCCTGGGAGGCGGCGCTCATCTGCCGGCGGCGGCGCAGGGCCATGGTCAGCAGGACAGGCAGCAGCACCAGCAGCACCAGTGCCAGCTCCCAGCGCAGGGTGAACATCACCGCCAGCGCGCCCACGATGGTCACCAGGGAGATGAACAGATCCTCCGGCCCGTGGTGGGCCAGCTCCGTCAGTTCAAACAGGTCACTGGTCAGGCGGCTCATCAGCTGGCCGGTGCGGTTGCGGTCGTAGAAGTCGAAGCCCAGCTCCTGGATGTGGCGGTACAGATCGCGGCGGATATCCGCCTCCACGCGGATGCCGAAGGTGTGGCCCCAGTAGGCCACCACGAAGTACAGCGCCGAGCGCAGCACATAGGCGGCCACCACCACCGCCATGACGATGAAGAATACCCGGAACTGCCGCTGGGGCAGCCAGGTATACATGGCGGCGCGGGACACCAGCGGGAACGCCAGGTCGATGCAGGCGATGAGGAACGCGCAGGACAGGTCCAGGGCGAAGAGCCGCCGGTGGGGTTTGAAGTAGGAGAGGAATATCCGCAGGGGGCTGCGGGTCTGATAATCTTTCGTGGTCATGCTATGCCTCACTCGGTGTTTTTTTGAACATATAGTATAGCACATCGGCACGGCGTTCGCAATAGCACGCAGCGCCCCGGCTTGCGTGTCGGGGCGCTGCGTGTTATAATTGGGCCATGACCTGGCCGATAGGGCCGTCGATGGTGACGGCGGCGCCCAGGCCGCTGCCGGCCCCGCCCTTGTTGATGACCGCCAGCTTATGGCCGCGGTAGTACTGTATCAGCCCGGCGGCGGGATAGACCACCAGCGACGTGCCGCCGATGATGAGCACGTCTGCCTGCCGGATATAGTGGATGGCGCGGGCCATCACGTCCTCATCCAGGGACTCCTCATACAGCACCACGTCCGGCTTAATGATGCCGCCGCAGGTGCAGCGGGGAATGCCGCGGCTCTCCGCGATGCGCTCCACACCGTAGAATTTCCCGCAGCGGGTACAGTGGTTCCGCAGCACGCTGCCGTGGAGCTCAAGGACCTCCTGGCTGCCGGCCTTCTGGTGCAGGCCGTCGATGTTCTGGGTGATGACG
>OGQY01001053.1_pt1 | contig 19860 bp, 9 predicted proteins | sample 1553361 | NCBI WGS metagenome assembly OGQY01 (sample SAMEA2579963, study PRJEB22360) | human gut metagenome | reverse complement strand
ATTATTCATATCCATGAATGTGCAAACTATATTGTAGTTAAATGCTCCAACAAGAGTAAGGGAGCAGAGGCGAAAAAGCAGTGTGAAGTAAGCTGTATAGGATGCGGGATCTGTGAGAAAACCTGTACTGCAGGAGCAGTCAGAGTAACGGACAATTGTGCAGTGATAGATGAGGAGCTCTGCTTAAGCTGTGGTATGTGTTCTGTAAAATGCCCGCGTGGCGTGATCCATGATCAGCGGGGAATCTTTACGCCTGTACGGTAAATACAAAGATATAAAAGTCTGAAAATTATCAAAATAGATTGCAAACATGCTGTAGAATATGTTACAATCAGAGTATCTGATAGGTTGCTGTGAATGAAATAAACAGTAATCCTGATAAACAGAATACCTGAAGTGGAAAATAGCATGGTTCGGAGCCGGACATAAGTCCTGAGGGGAACAGACAGATACCTTGGGGTGTGTCCGGCTCCTTCTATATAATAACCAAAAATAAATACAGAGAAGGTGAAAACATGATTGGAAAGAGTGTTCCAAGAGTAGACGCTTATGAGAAAGTGACAGGACGTGCGAAATTTACAGATGACCTGATTCTGAATAAGTGTCTGGTAGCCAGGGTTTATCATGCAAAGATCGGAAATGGCGTGGTAAAATTCATTGATACCAGCGAAGCAGAGGCTCTGGACGGCGTAGTAAAGGTAGTTACCTTTAAGGACGTACCGAATCATTGTTATCCCACCCCAGGACATCCCTGGTCCGTGGAGCTTGCTCATCAGGATGTGGCAGACCGTAATCTGCTCACCGGACGAGTACGGTATTATGGCGATGATATTGCAGCTGTAGTAGCTGAGGACGAAGTGACAGCTTCCAGGGCATTGAAGCTGATCAAAGTAGAATATGAGGAATATCCGGTGGTCGTGAGCCCGAAGATTTCCATGCGTGGAACGGAGCATCCCATTCATCTTGACAAGAAGGATAACATTCTGGCAAGATCCAGCTTTGCGATCGGAGATGTGGACAGCGCAATGGAGAAGGCTGCCGTGAAGCTGAAAAGAAGCTATAAGACACCTATTGTCCAGCACTGCCATATTGAGAATAATATTTCTTACGCCTATATGGAAAAGGGAAGGGTCGTGGTGGTTTCTTCCACACAGATTCCACATATTGTACGCCGTATTGTTGGCCAGGCACTTGGAATCCCCTGGGGGCAGGTACGTGTGATCAAGCCTTATGTAGGCGGTGGTTTTGGCAACAAGCAGGAGGTGCTTTATGAACCTCTGAATGCATTTCTCACCATGCAGGTGGGCGGTCGTCCTGTGAAGATTGAGCTTACACGTGAGGAGACCTTTACCAATACCAGAACCCGTCACTCCATTGAATATGACATGGAAGCAGGCGTAGATGCAGAAGGACATCTTCTTGCAAAAGAGATGATCAAAAGAGAGAAGGAAGGAAAAGGATTTACCTTCTTCCACTTTATGATCGACTTAACAGGAGGGCCATGTGTTGCAAAACGTTTATCCGGATGTGGTTCAGGAACAGAATATCTTGCAGTGACTCCATGGGGAGATTTATATCCATGCCATCAGTTTGTAGGAGAAGAAGACTTCTTAATGGGTAATGTTTACGAAGGAGTCAAGAAAGATGAGATCGTCAAAGAATTCAAGGCATGTAATGTATACTCCAAAGAAGAATGTAAAAAATGTTTTGCAAGATTCTATTGCAGTGGTGGATGCAGTGCAAACTCTTATAACTTTAACGGTACGATCGATGGAACTTATGAGATCGGATGTAAATTAGAGCGCAAGAGGGTAGAATGTGCATTAATGGTAAAGGCAGCATTGGCATTAGAAGGGGAGACGGAGAATGAAGAAGCGTAATAGCAGTGGCAAGTATATTGCAGGGCTTATTTTACTGATCGCTTTGTGTGTATTTGGAGCATTTATCACAACCAAGGGAATCACAAAGAAGAAGATCGGTCGAGCAAGCAATATCGAACTTGGATTAGACCTTGCAGGTGGAGTTAGTATTACATATGAAGTAGATGGCAAGAATGTATCTGATAGTGATATGAAAGATACTGTATACAAACTTCAGAAGCGTGTAGAAGGGTACAGTACAGAAGCAGAAGTTTATCAGGAAGGAAAAGATCGTATCAATATCGAGATTCCTGGAGTAACAGATGCAAACAAGATTTTAGATGAGCTTGGTAAACCAGGAACACTTTCTTTTGCTGTCCAGAAACAGGTAAAAGTAAAGAAGAATGGAAAAACAACGACTCAGACAACATTAGATACTGTATTGACAGGTCAAAATGTTAAGAAAGCCAAAGCTGTAACTAATCAGAATCAGACAACTGGTAAGAAAGAATATTTAGTTGCACTTGAATTTGATGCTAAGGGAACAAAGGCATTTGCGAAAGCTACAAAAGCCAATATTGGAAAACCAATTTATATTATCTATGATAATCAGGTGATCAGTGCCCCAAATGTACAGGAAGCGATCACAAAAGGAGAATGTACGATCGATGGTATGGAAAGTTATGAAGCAGCAGAGAATTTAGCTTCATCAATTCGAATCGGTTCCTTACCAGTGAAATTAAACGAATTACGCTCTAACGTAGTATCTGCGAAATTAGGAGTGAATGCGATCCAGACAACGGTCAAAGCAGGAGTCATCGGATTTGTACTGGTATGCTTGATCATGATCGCATTTTATGCAGTGCCTGGTGTGATTGCGTGTGTGGCACTTGCGATCTATATGCTGATGATGTTATTAGCACTGAATGGATTTAATGCGACACTGACATTGCCGGGACTTGCAGGTATCATCCTCGGTATCGGTATGGCAGTTGATGCAAACGTTATCATTTATGCCAGAATTCAGGAAGAGATCGGGGCAGGAAAGAGTACAGGAGCAGCGATCAAATCTGGATTCGGAAAGGCAGCATCAGCGATCATCGATGGTAACGTTACAACATTGATCGCAGTATTAGTTTTATGGTTTAAAGGATCAGGAACGGTCAAAGGATTTGCTCAGACACTTGGAATGAGTGTATTGATCTCTATGTTTACAGCACTTGTGATCAGCCGATTCCTTGTATATGCGGCATATCATTTTGGACTTCACGACAAGAAATGGTATGGAAAACCAAGAACGATCAAAACAAGAGATTTTGTCCGTACAGGTAAGAAATACGTTGCAGTTGCAGGTGTGATCATTTTGATCGGACTTGCTGCACTTCCAATGAATCGAAGCAAGATTGGATCAATCTTGAATTATGATCTGGAATTTTCAGGTGGTACAGCATCTACGATCACATTCAAGGATGACCAGAAAGTCAATGATTCTCTGGAAAAACAGGTTGTGAAAGCTTACGAGAAAGTCAGCAAGTCAACCTCTGTTCAGAGTCAGAAAGTAAAAGCAAACAATCAGATGGTTGTAAAAAGTGTAGAATTGAATCTGAGTCAGAGAAAACAGATCGAAAATACATTAAAGAAAGATTATAAAGTAAAATCTGTAACAACAGAGAATATCAGTTCAACGATCAGTAATGAAATGCAAAGAGATGCATTTATTTCCGTTGTGATCTCAGCAATCTGTATGCTGATCTACATTGCGATTCGATTCAAAGACGTGAAGTTTGGATCCAGTGCGATCATCGCATTGATCAATGACGTATTGGTCGTATTTGCAGCATATTCTGTTGGAAGATTATCTGTTGGTGGAACATTTATCGCATGTATGTTAACGATCATTGGATATTCTATCAACTCAACGATCGTTATCTTTGACCGTATCCGTGAGAATCTGAAACTTCAGACGATCCGGACAAGAGATGATATCAAAGCACTTGTGAATCAGAGTATTTCAAGTACATTGGTTCGTACGATCAATACAAGTTTGACAACATTTGTTATGGTGTTAGCGTTATTCATCTGCGGAGTATCCTCCTTAAGAGAATTTGCATTAGCATTGATGGTGGGTGTGATCGGAGGAGCGTTCTCTTCTGTATTTTTAACTGGACCACTTTGGTATATGATGAAGACGCGAATTGGATCAGATGTGATCAAAGAAAATCAGGCAGCCAGTCAAGCACAGCCAGAGAAGATCACAGCAAATCCAAACCGCAAGAAAAAGAAGAAAAAGAAAAGAAAATAAAACATTCAAAAAGAGTATTCAGTAAATACTGTATGCTCTTTTTTATGAAAAATGGAGTAAGATGATGGAACAGTGGTATCTGTATAAGAAAAAGGCTAATTTTAATCAGATTGGAGAAAAATTTAACATAGATCCAGTGATCGCACGGCTGATCCGCAACAGGGATGTGGTTGGGGATGAACAAATACAGCAGTATCTGTATGGAGAACTTTCAGATATTTCAGATCCTTTTTTGATGAAAGGCGTCAAAGAAGGAGTTGAGATTTTGAAGCAAAAGGTACAAGAAGGGAAAACGATCCGTATTATTTCAGATTATGATGTAGATGGAGTTGTCTCAAATTACATTTTGTGGAAAGCGATTCATGATCTTGGTGGAAAGATTGATTTTCAGATTCCAGACCGCATGAAAGATGGCTATGGAATTAATGAAAATATCATTGAAAAAGCAGTGGAAGACCAGATTGATACGATCCTTACCTGTGATAATGGGATTGCAGCAGCAGATGCAGTTGCATACGGCAAAGAACATGGACTGACAATGATCATTACGGATCATCATGATGTGCCATTTGATACCGATGAAGCAGGAATGAGAAAAGAGGTTCTTCCACCAGCAGATGTAGTGATCAATCCAAAGCAAGAAGCATGCAATTATCCGTATCCGTTACTTTGTGGAGCAGGAGTGGCTTTTCAGTTTATGAGGGCATTTTATCAGGCAATGGAAGAAGATGAAAGCCAATTGGAAGAGTTGTTATCCATGCTTGCGATCGCGACTGTTTGTGATGTGGTAGATCTGACAGGAGAAAACAGAATCTTTGTCAAAGAAGGATTACGCCGAATCAAAGATACACAAAATATCGGGTTGAAAGCATTGCTGAATGTGCATGATCTGATGGATAAACAGATACAGTCTTATGCACTAGGATTTATTGTTGGACCATGTATCAATGCGAGCGGACGTTTGGAATCTGCCGAAAAAGCATTGAATCTATTTCTGGAAGAAGATGAAGAGAAGGCAAAACAGACAGCAGAAGAATTAAAAGAACTGAATGATCTTCGGAAAACCATGACAGAAAATGGTGTAAAAGAGGCACTGGGACAGGCGTTCGAATATGAAGCAAAAGGAGATAAAGTGCTTGTATTATATCTTCCAGAATGTCATGAAAGTATTGCAGGTATCATAGCAGGAAGGATCAAGGACCGCTTAAATCATCCAGCATTTGTCTTAACAGATGCAAAAGAAGGAATCAAAGGTTCTGGACGTTCCATCGAAGGATATTCCATGTTTGAAGAGATGATGAAAGTCAAAGAGGTGTTCACAAAGTTTGGGGGACATCCAATGGCCGCAGGATGTTCTTTGGAAAAAGAAAAATTACAGGAATTCCGCAAAAAGATCAATGAGAACTGTACCCTTGAGAAAAAAGATTTTGCAAAGAAGGTACAGATTGATATTGATATGCCAGTTGATTATATTACCATGGATCTGATCCATCAGTTATCTGTTTTAGAGCCATTTGGAAAAGAAAATAAAAAACCATTATTTGCACACAGAAAGTTAAAAGTGGAACGTGTGAATGTTTTTGGAAAAAATAAAAATGTGATAAAATTAGCATTAAAGAGTAGTCAGGGAACTAGGATTGATGGCATGATTTTTGAGGATGAAGATGAATTTCGAGAGAAAATGGGAACATCAAAGTATATCACATGTACATATTATCCAGTGATCAATGAGTATCAGGGATATAAAAGTCTTCAGATCAACATTCAAAATTATTTTTTTGTGGAGGAATAACATGAGTAAGATAAAATTAGTAGCAATGGATCTAGATAATACACTCTTAGACAGCGAGAAACAGATTTCAAAACACACAGAAGAAGTTCTAAAAGAAGCGATCAGAAGGGGTGTTTATATAGTTCCAGCAACAGGACGTATTTTTAAAGCAATTCCAGAATTTTTAAGAGATATTCCAGGCGTTCGATATGCTGTTTGCTGTAACGGGGCAACTGTTTATGATCAGAAAGAAAATAAGATCATATATACAAATCATCTACCAAAAGAAACGGTATTTTCGTTGTTTGATATTTTGGAAAAATATCATTGTACACGTGATATTTATCAGAATGGGCAAGGGTATATGGAACGATGCTATTTTGACCATCTTGCAGAGTATGGTGTATCAGATCATGTATTAAAACTTGTGAGAGATACAAGACTGCCACTGGATGATCTGCGAAAGTACATTGAAGAGCGTCCGCTGGGAATTGAGAAGATCAATGTATTTTTTGATGATATGGAAGAGCGGGAAACTGCAAGACAAGAATTAATCGAGAAAAATATTGCGAGTGTATCAAGTTCTCTGGGAAATAACATTGAAATAAATCAGATTGGATGTGATAAAGGAGATGGACTTTTACATCTGGCAGAGCAAATTGGACTATCTATGGATGAAGTGATGGCATGTGGAGATGCAGGAAATGATACGATGATGATCAAAGCTGTAGGAACCGGTGTTGTTATGGAAAATGGACAACCTGATCTGAAAGAAATCGCAGACTTTGTGACAAAGACAAATAATGAAGATGGTGTTGCATATGCAATTGAAAAATTAGTCTTTGAAGCATAAGATGTGAAAAAAATGTGAACATGGATCATGACCATTCATTTTTATTGACGAGGGTATCCAAAGTGGTATAATAAGTATGTTTAAATAGTTAGGGGGAACAATGAAAGATGAGAAAAACACGTAAAACAGCAGCTGTAGTAGCTCTGTATACGTTTTTGATGCTTGGATCAGTGTCTGTGGTCAGAGCAGATCAGCCAGTCACAAGAGAGCAAATAAGCAGTGAACAGACTGAGACCAAGACAGATTCTTCTGCCCAGACGACAGAAAGTGAAGCAACGACAGAGACAACAACACAGACGACTCAGGCAAAGCCGACAACGGAAGCAACAACGCATACGTATACAACGGCTGCAGCAACACATACAAAGAAACATACAGCAACAACACATACAAAGAAACATACAGCGGTAACGCATACAAAGAAACAAAAGACAAAGTCTGATCAAGATAAGAAGAAAGATAAAAAAGATAAGAAAAAAGACAAGAAAGATAAAAAATCTATCATTCCAAAAGTATATAATGATCATAGTCTTGAGATGAAAGATAAGAAAGAGACGATACAGGGATTTATTTACTTTAATCAGGCAGATGCAGCATGGAATGACAATGGATATCAGATCAAAAGCAGTGGATGCGGACCAAGCGCTATGGCAGTTTGTATCAGTTCGCTGACGAATAAATGGGTAACTCCAGTTGATACAACAGTATGGGCATATAAGAATGGCTATTACAGTAGTGCTGGAGCAAGTCATGAGATGGTCCCAGCACTGGCACAACAGTATAAACTGGAATGTCATGGACTTGGAAGTGATGTCAGCAAGGTTAGAGATGCATTGAAGAAGAAGCATCCAGTAGTAGCACTGATGGGGCCAGGATATTTTACGAAGAAAGGTCATTTTATCGTATTGGTTGCGATCGATGATAATGATCAGGTAACGGTTGCAGATGTTGGAAGCAGACAGCGTACACAGTACAAATATCCACTAAAAGAAGTGATTGCACAGACGAAGTCAGCATCAGCAGGAGGTCCATGCTGGGAGATTTATTCTGATCAAAAGATATCTGCGAAGGCTGATAAGAAGGCAAAGCAGCTGAAAGCTGAGAAGAAATACAGAAGCAAAGAATTTAAAGCAATGTATAATGAGATCAAGTCAGTATTGCAGAAGAATTATCAGTTAGCGGTTCCACTAAAGAAAGGAACACTAGTTAGTGAAGAACAGTTTGTTACGATCACATCCTTAGGAATCAACGATAAAGTTTCCGTAATGGATGCGAGCAAGAAGTTAACAAGTGATGTCGATCTTGACACAGTAGTAGATGAGATTCAGGCAGAGGCAGTCAAAGATTCTTTTTGGAATACGATCATGATCGCACCTGACAAAACTAATTTAACAGATAAATAAAATAGTGTATATTACATAAAGAAAAGCACAGAATCATTGAGTATGATCAATGATTTCTGTGCTTTTTCTATTCTAAAAAATAGGAGGAAAGAAAAATGAAGATTCAAAATATGATCAAAAAAATAACGATTGCTGTATTATCTGCAGCAATGATGCTTGCACCTATCGTTAATATCAAAGCGGCATCAACAGATGTGGTCGATACAAGCAAAACTGGATCCATAACGATCCACAAATATGACATGACAGCAGCAAAACAGGCCGGTGTTAATACCAGTCAGTTTACACCAACAGGAAAACAGGACGCTGCTGCGGAAGCAGCCTTGGAAAAATATGCGATCAAAGGTGTGGAATTTAGTTACCTGCGAGTTGGAGATGTTGAACAGCAGAGTGAGAATGGAAAGATCCAGATGATCTATGAACTTCCAATCACAATACAGCAGATTTTGGGTTTGACATCTTCTGATGCAGCTAAAACAGAAGGAAGTAAGACATATTTTACAAGCCAGCAGATCAATGAGAAACTTGCCAAGGCATTAGAAGATAATACGGTAACGAAAGATAAATTAGAAGATTACATGGGAAAGAATGGGACAGCCATGGATGAGACTAATGCTAATGGTGCGACAAGTAAAGACAAATTGCCACTGGGTCTTTACCTGATCGTTGAGACAAAGGCACCAGAAAATGTAACTTACACAACAAATCCATGGTTTGTACAGTTGCCATCCACGGATTCTAAGGGAGATGACTGGTTCTATGATGTGATCTGTTATCCAAAGAATGAAACTGGAAATCCAACACTTGACAAAAGAGTACGCAATAATCCAGATCAGGACAATGTGACAACTGCTAATACAGACAGACTGGCAGATTTTACTTCTGCAAGAAATGAATACAAATACCAGAGTACCGTGACAGCCTCTAAAGCAGAAAGACTGGATTATCAGTTCATTTCCAAACTGCCACATATCACATCATCAACAACCTACATGTCAACTTATACATTTAACGATACGATGGCAAAAGGAATGACATATGGGAAAGATGCCGTGATCGCAATCTATGAAACTAAGGATGCAGCGGACAGAACAAATGTGAATAATGTTGAGAAGAGTGGAGCATTGGCTGTATGGAAGAGTTCCGACACGGATCCAAAGTTTGCAGCAACATACGGAAAATCTGGAGACGATCCTGCAATGAAGATCGAGATGACAAAAGCAGGACTTAATGAGTTGAATAAGAAATATTCTGATAAATATATTGTTGTATGCTATACAGCTAAGGTGAATACAGATGACAGCGTTATTCTTGGTGATAAAGGAAATCCAAACGATGTATCCCTTACGTGGAAGAGAACAAATACGAATTATTATGATATTTTAAAAGACAAATGTATCGTATACTCTTACGGATATGATCTGACAAAGAAATTTTCTGACAGCAAGGGAGATGCAACAAAGGTTAAATTCGTTGTAAAAAATAAGACAGATAATTACTATCTGGTAGCAAGAGCAGATAGAGCAGGTGTTTATCAGGTAACAGGAAAGTCTGCAAAAGAAGCTGATGCGACTCAGTTTAGTCCGTCTTCTGATGGAAAACTTGTGATCAATGGGATCGAAGGAGATGAATATGGATTTACAGAAACACACTCCGATGCAGGATACTCCCTGTTAAAGAAAGAAGTGATCGTTAAGGTCAAAGAGACAAAAGCAGATATCACACCAACCGAAGCAAACATCACAGGGATCCAGAGTAAGTCTGATGCAGATTCCACAGCAAATGATGGAGTTCCTAATGGTGCGGTATTAAAGAATGATGTGACGGTTCAGACTACAGCAGCGAGTGCGACTGTGGATGAGATAAAGGCAACGATGACAAAACACGATGATTCTGGAAATGCATATATCAATATGCAGATCACAAATCAGAAGCAGTTCATGCTGCCAATGACAGGTGGGGCAGGAAACTATCTTCTGATCATTGCAGGGGTTGTTGTTGCTGGATGTGGGATCTTGATCTTGAACAAAAACAGAAGACGATCACAAAGATAAAATGAAACAAAAGATCATACCGATTCTGATCGTTCTGACAGGTTTTTTGCTGTTGTTTTATCCATTTACAAGCAACTATCTGTTTGAAAAGAGTGCAGGTTCGACGGTGGAAAGTTATCAGGAAAAGGCAGCCGGAATGGATCAGGCGATCATAAAAAAAGTAATGGATGAAGCAAAACAGTATAATGGGGAATTGATGCGATCTTCAGTACAGTTGACTGATCCGTTTAAGGTAAAACGTTTGGATGGAGAGATGGTTCATTATAATAGAATATTAAATATTGATGGATCATCGATCATGGGATATTTAAAGATTCCTTGCATTTCAATTAATCTGCCGATCTATCATGGGACAAGTGGGACAGTTTTGGAACATGGGATCGGACATCTGGCTGCATCTTCCTTTCCGATTGGAGGAAAAGATACCCATGCGGTGCTGACTGGACATACTGGGCTTAGTTCTGCAAAAATCTTTACAGATCTGACAGAGATGAAAAAGGGAGATTTCTTTTTTATACATGTATTGGATAAAAAGCTTGCTTACAGTGTGGATCAGATCACAGTCGTGGAACCACAAGATACAAAGAAACTTCAGATCATGGAAGGAAAAGATCTTGTAACATTGGTTACTTGCACACCCTATGGAGTCAATGACAAGCGTTTATTAGTCCGAGGAGTTCGCACAGCTTATCATGCAAAAGAGGAAGAGATAAGAGCAAGAAATCATCATTCGCAATGGATGGAAGTTTACAAACGGGCCATCTTTGCAGGACTATTGATCATTTGTGTATTGATCGCAGCCAGAAAAGTATATGAAAAGATGAAAAGAAAAAGCGGGGAAAGGAGATATGGGTGAAACAAAAGATCATAAATATTGTTGGAATCTTTTTTCTGGTAATAGGGATCACGTTACTGCTTTATCCAGAGATCATATCATATCTGAAACAAAAACAGTCCGATCAGACGGTGAAAGAACTGACGCAGAGGAGAAGCAAAAGAAAACAGGATGATCTACTGTATCAAAAAGCAGTCCGCTATAACAGGAAGATATTCAAAGAAAAACAAGCAGGACTAAAGGATGTATTCAGTTACCGCAGTGCACCGATCGTCTTAAGAAACGAAAAAAATACCTTCGGTTACATTAAGATACCGAAGATGAAACAGAAAGTTCCATTATATCTGGGAGCGACGATGGAAAATATGAGAAAAGGAGCAGCGATCATGGGACAGACATCCCTGCCAGTAGGACAAAAAGACAGCAACTGCGTGATCGCTGCACATCGGGGATATCGGGGAATTCCGTATTTTCGGGACATCGAACAGTTAAAAACAGGCGATCAGGTGATCATTAGAAATCCATGGGAAAGACTGGATTATCGGGTTACAAAGATTAAAGTGATCGATCCATATGATATGGACAAGATTCTGATTCAAAAAGGGAAAGATATGGTCACACTTATAACCTGTCATCCGTACCGAGGACATGGAAGATACCGGTATGTGGTGTACTGTATGAGGAATCATGGACAGAAGATCAGGAAACAAAAGGAAGATAGATAAAAATAGATGGAGAGGAGGATGTGATGAAGAATGCAAAAAAGATCTTGGAAAGAAAACGAAAGATCGTAGTGGTATTAGTGGTCATGGTTTCATTTGTTTCCGTTCTGGCATGGTATCAGATGAAGAAGGCACATGCTTATCAATCATATAATACAGGAGGAAACAAACATTTTAAAGATGGACATTTAACAGTGAACATCAATGGACCAAATGGGAAAAGTGATAGTCTGACAATGTATATTCATAGTGATGAATATGAAAAAAATAAAAATGTCAACGGTGGGACATTTAATAATTCCAGACATCCATATACGGTAACGACGTATTCCGGTGGAGGTGGAGATTATAAGCTTACAGTGAATAAACAGACGATATATTCAGAGAAGAACAGTAACAACAACTATACACTTTTAACGATCAAGGTCTGGTATCTGTTACCGGCCCATGAACAGCATCGATCCTGGGAATGGGTAACGGTGGATAAACCAGTATTTTCAGATCCGAGCAAGGATATAACGCTTTATTGCGGAGGAAATGATGGATTTTGGGAAAATTCCTATCATGATACTCAAGAACATTGGAAATCAGTAAATATCCATGTAAGTACTGGATTGGTCGGAGTGGCCTCTGCTGACAGAGATGGATGGAAAACTTATGATTGGTGTTCTATAAATCTGAATCTGGAAAAGCCAAGCCGCAGCATTTATTACAACGGAAATGGTGGAGATGGTGCAGATGTAACATGGAATTTTACGGATGGAGATTATTTTTCGTTTCCAACGGTATCAAGAAGAGGTTATACCTTGGAAGGATGGCTGGATGAAGGAACAAAATGGATGTCCAATACAGGCTGGCTGGTATGTGGTAATTATACAGAGACAGCCCAGTGGACAGCGAATACATACACTGTAAACTATGATGGAAATGGAGAAGATTCTGGATATGTGAATGATGGGACAGCCACGTACGATCAAAATTACAGCTTTGCTGAGAATGGATACACGAAAAAAGGCTATGCCTTTGTTGGATGGAATACAGATAAACATGCGGTGAGAGCACGGTATTCTCCAGGAGAGACGATCACATGGAGTAACACGGAGGGTATAACACTTTATGCTGTTTGGTCCAAGAACTCTTATGAAGTAACATTTGATGGAAATGGTGCATCAGGCAGCAAAAAGACTGTGGAATTAAAATATGGACAGGATGATATCCTGCCAGCAAATACATTTGAACGGCCGGGATATACCTTCCTTGGATGGAGTGAAGATCCGAATGCGATCAAAGCAAAATATACCGACAGACAGGCGGTCAATACTCTCTGCGATGCTGGACAGACTTGTGAATTGTATGCTGTCTGGAAGAAAACAGATGGATCATTCGACACACACAACATTATTCATGATGACGGCATGTTTAATGGCTCGATCGAACTGGAAGGGCAGAATGGAACTGGATTTTCGAGAGACCACGTAGATTCTGAATATGGAAGGATCGACAAGGAAGGACAGCCAGGATATTTCACAAACCGTTACAAGTAAAAAGGAGGAAGAAAGTTTGAAACAAATGAAGACGATCTGTAAAAAGATATCGGTAAGTATTCTTACCCTCCTGATGATCATGACAATGCATCTGAGTGGTTCAGGAGAATCACTGTTCCTGAAGAATAGAGACGTCAAGGCTTTCACAGGAGAAGCCAAACTGGTGATGAGCCAGGCATTATCAAATAATAAGATTTCAGAGATTGATCGTCCTGCATCAGAAGGTCTGTGGAGTATGACAGCTGACGGACACAGAGTGTTTTGCTTAAACTCTGGAAAGACCATGTGTTCTGGAGATACCTTAAAGTACAAGACGATCAATGCAGCAACTTATGAAAAAAAGGGAATTGCAAAAGCATTAAACTGGTATTTCAGGTCAAGCGGCAAGAATACAAAAGATCTGTCATTGTGTCAGGCATACATCTGGGCATGTGGACATGGAGCGAATAAGCAAAATACCGTTTATCAGGCAGGAAAAAATGTGGACAGGGGTTATTTGCAGAAAGATGCAAAAAAGTTCTGTAAAATGATCAGTGATCAGGATCCAGAAGGAACGATCTACTATTATACAGTGAAGAAATGTGTGAAAAAGAAGAAACTGGATTCCCATCAGGTTTTGTTCGGATTTCGTCATACACCGCCAGATATTGAAAAAGCGAAAACGGGTGCAACAAAGTCAGGAACCAGCCCAGATAATGTAAGGATCAAGATCAAAAAGAAAGATGCGGAAACAAGAGCAGGGCTTTCTGGAGCAGTATTTCAGATCTATATGGATGGGAATTATCAAGGAAGTGTAACAACCGATGACAATGGAGAAGCTTCTTATACTGTTCAAAGAACGGTAAGTTATAGTGTGACATCAACGAAAAAGACTTATGTAAAGAATTGGAACGATCTTTCAAAAAGTCAGCAAAAAGAAGCGACAGATAATGGCTGGTACGATTCTTCGGCAAAAGCATATGCTGTGGCAATGCAGGAAGCACAAAAACTTGCAGAGCAGAAGATTTCAGCCTTAAAGAGTGCCTCGGTCCACACTTGGATGGTCAGGGAAACAAAATCCCCATTCGGACACCTGATCCCAGATCAGACAGATCAGAGCAAAGTGGAACAGGGTGGAGTCAGATCATTCACATTTAACTATATCAATGAATTTCAAAAGAGTGATCTGGAGATCTTTAAACAGGGAACTGTAAAGAATAAACGAGGGGATCTAGGAGTTGAAGCAAACTTGCAGAATGCTGTCTATGAGCTATATGCTGACCATGATATCACAGGCTCCGATAACAAGAGTGTTGTCTATAAAGCAGGAACACTTGTGACACAGATGGTAACTGATGCGGATGGTTATGCAAAAGTGACAGATCTGTATCCGGGATATTACCGTTTACATGAGAAGTATGCTCCGTTGGGATATAAGTTATCTAGTAATGATATATCAGTCACGGTCAATAAAAATACATCCCAGTATCTGAAGGAACAGCAATATGAAGGAACAATACAAGTTGTAAAGACGTTTGGCGAGGAAAATGTTCCAGAAGCACAGGCAGTTTTTGAGGTTTATGATTCCAAGAATAACTTAAAACAGACGATCACAACGAATGACAAAGGGATCGCAGAAACAGATTTACTTCCTTATGGAGCTTACCGTATTCATCAGACGAAAACGACCGATGGATATGATATGGTACCGGACAAATGGGTAAGCATTGATGGATCTAAAATGATCTATAAGGTTGAATCAAACGATCCAAAGCAGCATGCAGGGATCATGTTGACAAAGGTTACAAGGATCAGTGATAAGGAAACTGGAACTTATACAAAAAAAGAAGAATATAAGGCAGAATTCCAGATCATCGATCAGTCGACAAAGAAAGTCATAGAAACATTGATCACGGATGAAAATGGTGCAGCTCAATCTGGAAAGTTAGATCCTGGCATCTACACGGTTCATCAGACAAAAGGAAGTGATAATTATAAGATCGCTGATGATTTTGATGTAACGATCAAAGACGGCGATAAGAAATTTAAAAAATTTGAGCTGGATAATTATTATAATGGAGACAAGATCCGGGTCAGAAAAACGATGGTCAAGAATGGAAAGTCTAAACCAGAACCAGGGGCTGAGTTTGTTGTACTGGATGAATCTATGGTGAAAGATTTCAAGGATCAGACATTGGCAACGTCACAGGACAGGCTTCATTACATTGAAAAACTGAAAAAAGATAATAGAGATGCGATTCTTGGAACATTAGTCACAGATTCCGAAGGAAAGGCAGCGATGCTCCTAAAAGATTTCGTAAAGAAGACAGGGTTTATAGTCGTGCAGACCAGAGGTGTCGAAGGCTATGACCTTGCGCTACCGCAGTATTCCACAGAAATGAAAGCATCGATCGAGGATGAAGTCAAAGTGTATGAATTCGTTTTAAAAGACGATTATACAAAATCCGCAAAGATTTCGATCAAAAAGCAAATGTCCGTAAATAAAGATAAGTATGTACCGGAATCTGGGGCGGAATTTCAGATCATTGATCCGCATGGAGAAGTGGTCGATACTCTGATAACTGATGAAAAAGGAGAAGCAACTTCAATCTCGTTAGCGATCGGTGTTTATACATTGCATCAGATCAAGGGTGATCCAAAGCATGAAATGATGGAAGATGAAGATGTGGTCTTGATCAAGTCTGATGTCCATAAGACAGTCACGTTTGGTCCGTATAAAGATGATGAAAATAAGATCAGGATCGAACTAGTCAAACGTTCATCAGAGACAAAGAAGCTGTTAAATGATGCAGTCTATGAAATCTATGATGAAGATCAGGATATTGTGGCAACTTTGACTACAGGAACGAGTGGAGATGGAACTGCAGAGTGCTATCTTCCATATGGAAAATATACGATCAAGGAAACTGCTGCGCCAGCAGGCTACAACATGGATGACGCAGAAGAAAAATCTTTTGAGTTAAGCGGGGAATCCACAAGCATCAAGATCACGTACGATAACGCTGGAAATGGAAGCTGCAGGTTTGACCAGATGGATACGCCAGTCTATGGAGAAATTACGTTCAGTAAGACGGGAGATATCTTAACAGATTATGACAAGGATTCTCAGAGTTTTATCTATGACAACGATCAGATCGCAGGAGCAGTCTATGGGCTGTATGCGGATGAGAATATCAAGAAAGATGACGGAACGCTTGTCTGGAAGAAGGACGAACTGATCGATCAAAAGACAACGACAAAAGAGAAGGAGATCCATTTTACAAGAAAGGATATGGATGGAAAAGAAACAACTAACTTCTATTTAGGAAAGTATTACATAAAAGAGATCAAGTCTCCGACAGGCTATATCAAAGATCAGGAAAAACATGAAGTAGAACTGACATGGGATACAACTGCAGGAAGTATCAATGATATTCGTGATGATGATAAAGTATCAGACAAGGAAGATCCGTTTGGAAATGAAGACAATAATGTAAGTACAGGTATTTATGTGTTGGAAAAAGGCGAAAAATTGAACCAGAAGATCAAGGATGCGGAATCTGTGACTTTCACGTGGAAGAGTGCACCAGAAGGAGCTGTGACAACGGATGTTTCTCAGAATAAAGATGGCAGTATTGTGCTTTGGAACGATGATGGAGATTGTTATATCTCAAGTCAAAGAGCCGGACAGGTCATCTACATGAATGCAATATCATCTAAAATGTTTAAAAATTGTAGGAATCTTACAGAGATCAATTTTAAAAATATTGATACATCCGCAGTCGTGGATATGAGTCAGATGTTTTATGCCATGGATTCCATCAAAACACTCGATCTTTCATCTTTCAACACCTCCAATGTAGAAGATGTCAGCCAGATGTTCTATGGAAATCCAGTTCTTAAGACAACATATGTCATGGATCAGATCTTAAAGATCGAAGAAGATAAGTTTATCGAGGAACAGCCGTTAAAGATCGTTGCCATGCCAAAGAACAGGTTCTTAAAAGGTGATAAATTCAAGGCAGAGGACTTTAGCTGGAGAATCCTTTATGATGACGATGGAGCAGAAGATGTGGAAGTGACGGATAAAGATGTGGCATTTACACCGACATATGCAGAAAAATCAGGAAAATACGAGATCAATATCAGTTTTAACAACCAAGGATCGTATAAAGATCTGCCAGAGAAAACGATCAAGACTACGGTAGAGGTTCTGGATCCAGAAGAGGAAGATATCGCCTTAAAGGTTGCAAAGAAAGCAAGTATTCATGTCAAAGCTAATGATACTCTGCAAAAATACGGCATCCATCTGATCAAGACCGATCAAGACGGAAACAAGCTGGCGGGAGCCATATTTGCCTTAAAAGCGAAAACAGATATCGTTAATAGCAAAGGAGAAAATATCTTTAAGAAGGGTGATACGATCGCCACCACTACATCACAGGATGATCAGTTTGAATATCTGGAGTTTATTGGATTGCCGACCGATATCTATGCAAAGGATGGAACAGACAGTGATATGTATGAGGTAGAAGAAATCTACGCACCAGATGGATACGAGAAATCGGACAAGACATTAACATTTAAGGGTAAAGTGATCAATGATACGAAAGAAAATCTCATTCATGATGTAAAAGCCGAGAATAATACGGATAATGATACAACAACATATGTGCATGATTCAGATACTTTAGTCAACCAGAAACTGGATTATATTGCATTGAAGAAGATATGGGATGATCATGACAATGCAGCAAAGATCTGTCCAGATGTTGTTACGATCAAGGCAACACATAAGACAACAAAAGAAGTAAAGGTGTATACACTGACAAAAGATAATAACTGGACAATGTTTACGGATATCAAGAAGGATGATCGTGAAAAGTGGGAGTTTCGTGAAGATGTTCCCGAAGGTTATACTTTGACGAGTACACACTGGAATGATGCGATGTATGTAATTTCGTTTACGAACTTCCATGAAAACCCAGAATATGTCGATATCAATGTACAAAAAGTTTGGGAAGATGGTGACAATGGAGATGATCTGAGGCCGATATCGATCAAAGCTCAATTATATCGAAATGGTGAGAAATACAAGAATGCTATTGCATTAGACGAAACAAATAACTGGTCAGATGATGTAACGTACCATTGCCTCGATAAGTATGACAAAGCTGGCGAACCATTTGAGTATGAAGTGAAAGAAGAAGTCTATGATAAGCTGACAGGTAATGCAAAAACAGGATATGTCGATACTTACGAGACAAATGAGACAATAGATGATGATGGTACAACAACGAAGAATATCATGATCACGAATACGCATACACCAGATACGACGAAGAAAAAGGTTAAAAAGGTATGGAATGATCATGGGAATAAAGATGGCATACGTCCCAAATCTGTTTTAGTTAATCTGTTGGCTGATGGTAAAGTGGAAGAAACATTGATGCTCAGTGCGAAGAATAACTGGAAAGCGTCCAGTAAGGTACTTCCTGTGAAAGTCAATGGGAAAAAAGTCAATTATACATGGAAAGAAGTCGAAGAAGGATTGATCACGGGAGAATCTGAGATCGGATACAGACCAACCTATGATACGGATGAAAATGATCAGGATCTTACAGTGATCACAAACACACATGACCGTACAGGGCCGAAAGGAAGCATTACGATCACAAAAGCATTGGACCCAGGTAATCTGAATATGGATGTTGGGGATCCGACTTTTATATTTACACTGACTGGAACCGATGTCTATGGAAAGAAACACAGTTATGAGAAGAAAGTCAAATTCACAAAGGCAGAGGTTGAAAAACAGATGAAAGATCATCCGGGAGATCTGATCGAACTGTCTGTGACGTTTGATGATCTGGAATATGGTACTTATACGTGTAATGAAGGAGGTATGATCAAGTATTTCAAATTACTCAATATTACGAGCAACAGCAGCAATGCAACGATCGATCAGGAGAAAGAAACTGTGACGTTCGATATTGGACCAACTGGAACGACAGCTAAAGCACAATTGACAGGTGGAGCGAAGTTTATGAATCAGATGATCCAAGGATCTGTAAAACTTATCAAGAAAGATTCTAAGGGAAAATCATTAAGAAATATCGAATTTGTGATCACATCATCTGATGGAGCAGAAGTAGCGAAGGCCAAAACAGATTCTGCTGGAGAAGTCACTTTTGATGGACTGCTTCCTGATACTTATACGATCACAGAGACAAAGACAGCGGTTGGAAAGAATCTGTTAAAAGAACCAATCATCGTTACACTGCCAATGACGATGTCACAGGCAGAGGTGGATAAACAGAATGTGGATACAAGTAAAGCGATCAAACAGGGAAATGATTATTACTTCTATCATCTGACGTACAATGTTACGAATGATTCTATATTGGATCTTCCAAAGACAGGTGGACGGACAGATGAGCTTTCATTCATAGGAGGAATCATTCTGATTTTAGGAGGATTATTTTTATTGCATAGAAAATTTCGATGAAATCCGAAAAAATATAAAAAAATAAATTAT
>OGQY01001051.1_pt1 | contig 19890 bp, 13 predicted proteins | sample 1553361 | NCBI WGS metagenome assembly OGQY01 (sample SAMEA2579963, study PRJEB22360) | human gut metagenome | reverse complement strand
TGATTTTTGGGGATTTATTTTGAAATCGAGATATATTCGCCAATTTAGCCATAAGCAGGAAAATTCGAATATTTTCGGAAGATTCAATTTCTGTCTGCCTAGCAATGTGAATGGAGAAAAACCTCGATATAAAAATAAGAATTGTAGATGGCATAATAAATAGGGTAAAATATTAAAAAGCAGTTATATAATCTACGTTGGGAAAGGAGGCCAGATGCCATGTGTACAAAAAGCCAACTAGAAGCGATAGAAGAAGAAATGGTTAATTACTATCGTTCTGTTTACGGAGACAGTATTGATACAATTATCTTATACGGATCTTATGCACGCGGAGATTACTCCGATGATTCGGATATAGATATTACAGCTATAGTAAGAGGAAATCGTGTGGAACTTCAAAAAAAAATTAAAGAAAATGTGGGATTTTTCCACGGAAGTTGGTCTTGCATATGATGTTATCGTATCTCCTACGGTGATTCCATATGACGAATTTGAACAATACAAGGAAAAACTTCCTTATTATAGAAATATTGTAAAGGAGGGAAGAAAAATTGGATGATCTGGTATCTTATCGGATAGAGAATGCACGGGAAAAACTGGAATCGTCAAAGATACTGCTGGATGCGGGACATTATAAAGATTCCATAGGCAGATCATATTATTCTATTTTTACCGGAGTTCGTGCGGTTCTTGCGAAAGATGGGATTGATTTCAAGAAACACGCAGGTGTCATAGCGTACTTTTAGAAAGAATATATAAAAACAGGAGAATTTGATAAAAAGTATTCTAAATATCTACAGGCAGCTTTTCAAATTAGAAACAACTGTGATTACAGTGATTTTTTTATTGTGTCAAGAGAAGATGCAGAAGAACAATATCAGCATGCATTAGAAATGCTGAAAAATATTCAACCGGATAAAAATGAGGAGTGACAGTTGTGTGCAAAGCTATAGAAGAGATGAGAAATGAAACGGCAAGAAAAACTTCTCTTGAAACAGCTAAGAGTTTGCTTCTGATCGGAAAACTGACCTGCGAGGAGATTGCTCAGGCTACGAAACTTACCGTTGAGGAAGTAAAAGAGTTGGATGGAAAGAAAAGGGCATAGGTGATTGATTGCCTGCTGGCATATTGTGTAGTGACTACTACATCGTATGTTGGCAGGCTTTTTTGCTTTAATACACCGGAACAACAGACAGAAAAACTAAACAGTATGAAATTATCCATAAAACAAAGCATTTTGTTCATATCCATAGAAAAGATTCTACTGTATAGTAGTAACCGTCAAATAAAATTGATGCTGAAAAGGCAGCAGGTTGCCACAACTATATGGGGATAATGAAAATGAAGAACAAAAAAGCAGATATTTAGTTGTTTTGGATTCTTCGAAACGAACGGGAATTCTCCTGGATATCCTGGAATTCTGTGAGTGAATCGTAAAGAAATCCAGGATATTATCAGATGAAAAGAATGGCTTGTTAAATGCGCTGTATGGACTGAAAGAATATTGGAAAGAACCGGAAAAATGTGTGAAGATTGATGAGAGACATCTTGTCATCGATCCGCAGAGGGAGAGTATGGAGTTCTTTTATGATTTCGGAGGTTTTGCGAAAAAGAGAAATGCAGTGTGTATTTCAGGATGAATGGTTTCAGCCGGATACGGGAAGAGAAGAAAAAAGTAATTTGGCGCCGCAAAAAACAGCTGGATCAGCGTGGGCTTCCTGTATATTTCCAAATGGTTCCTGTGCTGGATGTTTGAAATAATTTTAGCATTATATTGATTTTGGAAGGCGTTGTCCTGGTGTTATGAGACACCCGGCAATGCTTTCTTACTATATAATAGGAAGAAATAGCAAAATTCATTGAGAAGGAGGATATTGAAATGCATCTGGTTTACGAAGATACAAAAGAAGAGATCCTTGCCGTTGAGCGAAAAGCCAAACACCAGCCGCCGCATCTGCATCAGACCATGGAACTTGTATATGTGATGAAAGGCAGCCTGGAGCTTGGTGTTGGCCTGGAACTGTTTCATATGGAAGAAGGAGATATTGGTCTTATTTTTCCGGATGTGATCCACCATTGCCAGGTGTTTTCAGAACAGTATAGTGAAGTGTTACATATTAATGTACCGACAAGGACATTGGGTACATATGAAGAATTATTAAAAAGAAAAACCCCGGTATATCCGGTAATCAAATCCGGGGAATTCCCTTTAGGAATTTACCCAGCTATCCGGAGCATGAAAGGAACAGCACCGAAAGATATCTGGATCGTGCAGTCCTATCTGCAAATTATCCTTGCCAGATGTATCCCGCTGCTTACACTGACGGAAAAAAGCCAGGTGGGAAGTAAGGATCTCATTTATCAGACCGTATTCTATATATCTGCAAATTTCCGAAAATCTTTTCTGTTAGAAGATATGGCAAAGGATCTTGGCGTAAGCAAGTATGTATTATCCAGGGTATTTTCCAAAACCTTTCATCGGAATTTCAATCGGTACCTTAACGACGCAAGGCTTGGCTATGCAAAACAACGGTTGGAAACTACCAACGATCCGATTACAACGATCTGGCTGGACAGTGGTTTTGAAAGCCAAAGGACTTTTAACCGGGTGTTTAAAGAAAAATACAAGGTTTCACCGAGTGAGTACAGAAGAACATTATATGAGAATCTTGGAGAAAAAATGAAGTAAGAAAGACAGGACAATAAAAATAAGGATATATGGGGAAAAAGAAAAATTTTCCATATATCCTGTTTTTTTGGTTCTAAATAAAATCCTATCGCATATATTAATAAAAAAGATATCTTAGAATCTTCTTTTCTAAGACATCTTTACAACCCTAATATTAAACATTGTTCACAGATTTGTCAATCTTTTTCGGCGTTTTCTTAAAAATAGCTGGTTCTTCCGAACGATTTTTTATGCATTTTTAAGCATCCCATACATTTTCTGCTCACCGTTCGCCGTCAGGAAAGTTGTCAAAATTCTGTAGTCAGGAGGCTGCTTATGAGAACTGGTCAAAATATCTACAAACGCAGAGATGGGCGCTGGGAGGCGCGTGTCCCGCTGGGAAAAAAGGCGGATGGCCGTCCACATTTTAAATACTTGTATGCTTCAACTTACCGGGAAGTATTGCTTCAGAAGAATAATTACGAAAAGACGATTTCGTTAAAAAATACACAAGTCATTTCCAACGCATTATTCTCCGATGCCGCATACAACTGGCTGCTGAATTCTGCCAGACGTTGGAAACCATCCACCTATATTAAATATAAGAACTGTCTGGAAAAATATATTCTTCCCCAGTGGAAAAAATACTATGTACGTGACATTCAACAGGGCACTTATGATCGGTTAATGGAATTTCTCCAACAGGAACTTTCTGGCGGTTCTATCCGGACAATCAATACGATCATCAGCGGGATTTTGAAACATACATTAAATTATCTTCCGGTCAAATGTACAGGAACGGTTTCTGATCACGCAAAGCGACCTTTGGATATTCTTTCAGACGGGGAGTCCTGCAGGCTTCTTGCTTATCTGGAAGATAGCAACGATCTGATTTCTATTGGTATCCGGCTTACTTTGTTCAGTGGTATTCGTCTGGGGGAACTTTGTGCACTGACCTGGGCGGATATTGATCTGGAGGAACAGGTGCTTCATATCCGACACACCTTACAGCGCATCCAGAATCAGAACCCTCTGCCGGAGGATTCCAAAACAGTGTTGCATATCGGTTCGCCCAAAAACAAACGGGAACGATCGATTCCTTTGCACCCACAGATGATCCCGATTCTTGCAAAATATAAAAACAGTTATCCATCCTCTTACTATCTGCTGTCCGGAGCACTGTCTCCTGTGGAACCGAGGAGAATGACGAGACATTTTAAAAAAATTTTAAAAACCTGTGGTATCCGGGATCTGCATTTTCATACGCTCCGTCATACATTTGCGACACGCTGCGTGGAATCGGGTATGCAGATTAAAGCACTCAGCGAGATGCTGGGACACTCTACGGTCAAGATCACCATGGATCGGTACGTGCATCTGTCCATGAGTTTTAAACAAAGCCAGATCACCATCCTCCAGTTCCCGGATTCGGAATCGAAAACCCGTCAAAATCTCAGTCAGACAGAGCGGAAAGTGCTGGAAAATGAGGAAGATATGGATGACTTGTCTTAGAAAAGAAGATTCTAAGATTACCGTACAACAATTCTATAGTTATTATGATGAGGTTTGGATAATTCTATACAGTTATGTCATTGAGAGCCGTGCTTATAGGTATGAAAGTACTTAGAACGGAATCCGGTTAGACTCCGGAGCAGATCCTATTTCCCTGCTGTAAGGACAACGAAAGATACATAAAGCCACTGAGGTCGTAAGATCATGGTAAGGCGTATCAAGTAGGTTAAGTGGTCCCGAGCCAGAAGACGAAGCGCGAAAAAGCATCATGGCATTGTGAAGACTCGGAGGTCAGGAACGGGTTGGACTTTATACACAGACAATAGATGCTATTGCCTGCGTTCTTTGGATAGAAAAATCCATAGTCCAACAAAAAAGAATTTCAGTTCGTATGACGGCTTCCGTTGTACGGGCTTTTTTATTTTTATGGCAACAGAGAGGATATAAGACTGGGTGTCAGAAAAATAGAACTTTACAGCCGCGCAGTGGCATAATTCCCTACGCTGTGCCGGTTTTAACCAAATGGGAACAAAAAGAAGGAGGTCATGTACTATGACGAAAAGAAACTTGAAAAAACTGTTGGCACTTGGAATGGCAGCAATGATGACGGTGTCAACAGGAGTTACTACTTTTGCTGCAAACACGGATGATAATCTGGTGGTTACAGGAGATACTCTATATTCTACCCAGATTCAATCTGGTAAAAAGGTTACACTGGGATTGTTACCGGCTAACAGTAGCTATTCAAGAACTGGATTCGATTCTCTTGCAGATGCAGAAAAAGGATTGAAAGTTACAAAAATCAATGCCGGAGCTGATAAGATTTCCAATAGCTTTACTTACGGTTCCAAAACATCAGATGGCCTTTATGCCGGAACAGTAGAAGTAACAGGTTCTTCTGATGTTTATGGACCGGCCAGTATTCATGTAGCGAATGCTTACAATGAGACAGCTGGAATTGATATGACCGTTTATGTAGAGGCAAAAGAAACACGTCCGGATGTTACGGTAGCAAGCGTAGAGGCTGTGGATTTAACTGAATATGGAACTACTTATGAGTGGGGAGAAGATTTGACTGTACAGGCAGCAACAAAGACAGCGGATAATCCTTTTAAAGATTCAGATGGAGCAGCACAGAGTTATCCGACAGTGGGAGACGCATTGTATAGTCTTGCAGCAACTAATGGATGCAGTTTTATTCAATATGAAGGATATGTAAATTCGGTGACAGACAGCACTGGTAAAAACCTTAAAGTAGAATATCTTCCCGAAACCAAGGAGTACTATGGATGGGAGTACTGTGTGGTTCGTGATGGAAAAGTTATGAGTGACAGAGACATTCTTAGTGCATCTGTTCTGGAGGTGAAAGACGGTGACAAGGTTTACTGGGCATATGGCACGAAAGATCAGATAGCTGATTATTTTGGCATGCTGTAACAATAAAAAATTGAATAAAAATCGAGGTAAGCGGAATGATAACCGTTCCGTTTACCTCGATTTATAGTGGATGGAGAGTGTGAAGATGAAAAGAGTGCTCAAATATCTGCTGTTTGTCGTTTTTTGTACGATGTGTTTATGGGGAAAACAGGTAAACGCAGCGGATACTTCGGAAGTACAGGTAGAACTTACAGGAGTTAAAGATGTTAAAATTTATACGGACAAAGGTGGACAAGAGATTTCAGTAGTCGATGATAAGTTTTCTGCCTTACCTGGATGTTATTATTACGAGTGCTTTCGGAAGGATGATGACGGTTCTGAAAATGGTAGAGGTGGATATTTTTCCGTAACTGCAGACACCACAGAATTAAAACTTGCAAGTGTTAGCTTTTATCAGGTGTCACCAACACGTTATGAAAATGGAAAATGGCTTCGCCTTGACAAACTGGGAACTTTGAAATTGTATGATGAGGAAGGAAAAGAATACGAACATGCTACAGATAATGTTTATAATTTTCTGGTTCCTCAGAAAGACGGCGACAGCTATTATACATATACGTTCACACCCTTTGATGAAGAATATCTTCCCATCGAAGGGCATTTTTATGTTTATCAGAATACGTATTTTGAAAGCTTGAATCTGTCTGATTCAGGACGTATTCCTTACTTGAAAAAGAGTTATATCACAGTAAAAGCACCAGCAGGAATGGAAATATATACGGTATGGCAGCTGAAATATTATACGGCCTGGAACTGGAAGTCTTATAAGCCAGAGAAATCAAAGGACGGTTACAATTATTATACAGTCCCGGAAGGATTTACTTATATGCTGAAACAGGAGGGGAAAGTAACCTGGTATGGCAAGTCATTAAGAGGTGAATGGAATAAGTCTCATACAGAAGTGACATTGTCTGATCTGGAAGAGAATTCCACACAGGTTCATCGGGAGCAGGCACAGGATGCAATTTATGCAAGCATGCTGACGAACCTTCCAGAAAGCTGTGAAGTTGATCTCCAAGTGGGAGAATATTTTGATCTTGTGCCTCTCCGGGCGTGCCAGGCGGTTCGAGATCTAGGGAGCAATGTGTATAATGATCCCGAATGGCATTATAAGGTGATTGGAGGAAGTGAAAGTGTTGCGTCTGTCGAAATTACAAAAAAAGATGATAAAATAGGTCAGTTTGGAAGAATCCATGCGAACGGCGAAGGAACCGTTTTAATTGCCTTTTATTATGATGCGATGCAGGCAATGGCATATAATGGCACAGAAGAAAACTATGTGTATAGTGCCCTGTGGCCGGAACTGACTGGTATTGCAGTCGTACATGTTAGCAAAAATGGAGCAGCAGAACCACAGACAAAAATCACATCGAATATCGGTCTTTCCGAAGAAAGTGTTGTCTATTATCAGAAAAGCCAGACGGGAATAGATGGCATTCGTTATGGAATCGAGGATCATGCGGAGTATACTTTTACGCCGGGAGCGGAAACAAATGGTAGAAAGGAGCAGATTACATCTGTTCGTGTACATTCTCCAATCATGGTAACAGATGGAGAATTGAGCGAAAATCCCACTAACTGGTTGACGGACGGCTCATGGAAGTCTTATCAGGCAGGAGAAGACGGAAGCTATACGTTACATCTTTCCGAAGGTCGCAATATTGTGGAGATTAAAGCAGGAGATGCAGTTATCTATCATGTGATTTTAGCAAGAGGACTTGATGTGACGATAGGGAATCAGACCAGTCCGGGACAGAGCCTAAAGAATGGTGATACAGCAAAAATTACGCTGGAAAATCTGATTCCACCACTGTATAAGATGGGAGCAATATACAACCCAGCAGGTGTAGACTACAAATGCAAAACGGATGGTGTAGCGTATACCGCGCAATTTGGACAATATATGGCCAGCACGAGCTTTTATGTGAAACTGCAGAAAGAAGAGACAGGCAGTTATACAATCAGTGACGGAATTCTAACAGTGGAAGGATGGGGAGCAGGAAACCGGCTTCATAAAAAACTGACCCGTAATTCAATGGCAGGGTATGGCTGGAGTGGAGGAGATAATCCGAAAATTGATTATGGAACTTTGGCATACCTTCCGGATATTACATTTGAAGTCAGCGCTGATGAGGATACGGAGGAAATAGTATATCGTTCTTCTGGAAACTTAAAAGCACTAAATACTTATCCAAACAGTAATGTATCAGCGGGAGGAGGAGCACGGTTTACAACAGCAAGAACAACAATCACGCAGAACTTTAATGTGAACATTCCTCCAATGAGTACAAAAATAGATATGGGTGTAGGTGCAGCATTGGTGAATGAAGATGAAGATGCTACACTTTTAGTTCGCTATTGGTTTGGAGATGATTCTTCAAAAGCGATGGTTAGAACGAACATTCCATTTCAGAAAGTAGAAAATGATACTAATCTATATGGAGCAGCAACCGTAAAGATAGGAAGATATTTGCTTGAAGGTACCAAAAATAAGATTAATGCAAATGTCCCAATGAATCTTGAAGTAATTGTTATTCCAGCTGATGGTGCTCCGGTTACTTATGCGACCTATATACGTGAAACACGAACTAAGAAGCCAGCTTATCTTCCAGCAAATCTTATTATTTCAGCAGCGGAAGGGAGTGAAAAATTAGGGCGCTGGGATGGAGTTTTGGAAGCAGATGATATTACTTATCTGGATGAAAATGGGTCAGAAGTTACACAGGATCTTGGATATGGATTTATTGGGACTGAGAGTCATTTTACAACATCAGTACCGAATGGAACGGATCAGATAGTGCTGACAGCTGATGGAAAATATGGCAAGAAAAATGTGGGTGAAAGCCTTGAAATTATAGTAAATGGAACCAAATATTCAGAAAAAGATGCTATTCCTCTGAAGGTTGGAGTAAATGAACTGAATGTTACGTATACACCGACCAAGGGAACTTCCCGTACCTACACCATCGATGTCACCCGTCGTACAGAATCCAAAAAAGTAGCATTTTCTGTTCCGGACGGAGCTTCTGTTCTTGTTATGCAGAAAAGCAAAGCGATGACAGCAGCAGAAGATGGAACCTATACTTTGGAGAACGGAACATATACCTATTATGTATCCAAACCGGGATATCTGACAGCAAGTGACAGCTTTACTGTCAGTGATGAGAATCCAAATCAGACGATTACAGTAGAATCTCTGACTCCGGTGGAACAACAAAGTGGTACTGTATCGGTACAGCTGGCAGGTCAGAATATTGTATTCTGCCCGACTACCTCGATGGATATTTCAGAAGAGGCAGAAGATCTGACAGCGAACAAATACGTTCAGTACAATCATGGAGGATATACTGTACTACATGCACTGATCGATGCCAGCCGTAAAAGTGGTACATCGTTCAGCTGTTATAAGGGTGCATTTACCCTGGATGATGAAAACACGGGAGACAGCAACGGTAAAAAGGCAGCGTGGGTCTGCAAAGTGAATGGAAATGTATGCAAAGATCCGGCCAATACACTGGTGAAAGAGGGAGACAAGATCGAATTCTTCTACAGCTCCGGTTGGAATGGCATGGAACATGCACGGCTGACCAAGGAAAAAGCAGAGGTAAAACGTGGTGACACGATCACACTTACGCTGACAGGAACCGGCATCTATGGAACGGACGCAGAGGCAATCCCTGTTGCACAGGCAGATATCTATGAAGGAAGCAAACTTCTTGGACAGACAGACAGTGATGGTTCACTGACACTGGAAGCCAATGCGATGTCTCTGGGAACGCATTATCTGACAGCTGAGAAAAAGGATGCAGACGGACACAACCTGTTGACAGCTGTTATGAGTACCGTTACAGTCAAGAAGACAGAGAATCCGGATGCCGATCCGAACAAAACGACGGTAACCTTCCGTCTGATCGGTGATACCAAACATGAAAACGGAAACGAAGGAGCTCATCAGTACACAACATGGCTTGCTACGAGTGAATACACCTTTGATAAGCCGGAAGTTACCGCCGGTGAAGTCTTTAAGGAAGCACTCGACGGAGCAGGACTGAAATACGAAGGACTGGAGAAAAACTACATCAGTTCTATCACTGCACCGGAAGTATGTGGCGGTTATGTATTAAGTGAGAAAGACAATGGTAAAAACTCCGGATGGATGTATACCGTGAATGGTGTTCACCCGTCAGAAGGAGTAAACAACTGGTATGTTTCTAATGGTGATGAGATCGTCTTCCATTATGTTGATGATTATACCGTTGAACAGGCAGATATGATCGGTGATGAAGGCAGTGGAAGCTATGGCAATGTATCCACATGGAACAAGTGGCTGGAAGCTCTGGACGAGACTCCAGGTGCACGGGAACATGCAGCAGCTGCAGAGAAACTGATTGCATTGATCGAAGATGAGATCACGCTTGATGAATCGTGTGAGGCGTCTATCACAGCGGCCCGGGAAGCTTACGATGCCCTGACCCGTGAGGAGAAGGGATATGTGACCAACTCCAACTACCAGACTCTGACAAATGCCGAGGCTGCCCTGAAAGATCTGAAAGATCAGAAAGCAGCGGAGGATGTCGAGAAGCTAATCGAAGAACTGAATGATGTACAGAAGCTGACACTGGATGATCAGGATGCTGTAACAGCAGCAAGAACAGCATACAGTAGCCTGACCGATGATCAGAAAGCATATGTATCCAACGAGAACTTAGGAAAACTGGTACATGCAGAAGAGCAGATCGCAAAACTTCTGGAAGAAGCAGCAGTGGAACAGGTGATCGCCGAGATTAGAGACCTTCCATCCAAAGAAGAGGTGACTCTGGAGGATAAAACTGCGATCGAGACAGCACTGGCTCATTATGACGCACTGAGTGAAGAACAGAAAAACGATATGGAACTGAATGCAGCGGACAGTGTGACCAAGCTGCATGATGTGATTGAGCGGCTGGATGTATTAATACAGCAGAATGCAGTGGAAGAAGTGAACAAGAAGCTGAATGATCTTCCGGCAGCAGACGAGATCCTGTTTGTGGATCAGACAGCGATAGAAGAGGCCCGTGAGGCTTACGAAGCGCTGGATGATCTGAAGAAGAATCTGAAAGATCAGGTATCTGCAGAGGCACTTGCAAAACTTGTGGCAGCGGAGGAACGCCTGAATACACTGCAGGAAGAAGTAGACCATGTGGCAGAACTGATCGATGCCCTGCCGCCAGTCGATGATCTGACCGTGGACCATGCGGATCAGGTACAGGCTGCAAGGGAAGCGTATAATGCTCTGAACAATGATCAGAAGCATCAGCTGACAGACAGTGGTGTCTTAAGTGAACTGCTGATGGCAGAGAATCAGATGAGCTGGCTGATGAAAGATGCCGAGGCAGCGAAGAAAGTAACCGACCGGATCAACAGTCTTCCGACGGTGAAAGATCTCCGGTTGTCTGACAAAGCGGCAGTGGAAGCAGCAAGATATGCGTATGACTACTTAAGTGATGAGCAGAAACCATATGTATCTGAGGACACTCTAAAAGCACTGGAAGAGCGTGAGGCAGAGATCAAACGTCTGGAAGAAGTAACACCGACACCGACGCCGAATCCGAGCCCGACACCATCCGATGATCCGAAACAGGATGAAGATGAGGACAGTATCACCCTGACCTATCAGAATTATCCGATCTCTGTAACCGGACAGCTCTCCGGTTATGAACTGCGCCTGACCGCCCTGAAAGCAGACGATGATGTGGTAAAACAGATGCAGAACATGATCAGTTCCAAAGAAGCCCTGATCCGCCTGTACGATGTAGCACTGTACAAAGACGGAAAAGAGGTGGAATGGAATGACAAACTTACCGTGAACTTCCAGGTGGGAACATCCTATAACGGACAGACCTTAAGTGTACTGCACGAAGGTAACGGCAAGATCGAAACCCTGAGCGGAACCGTAAGCAATGGTATCTTAAGCGTAACAGCAAATAGTACCGGATCCTTCGGTGTGGTTGTACCTGCATCCACAGTAAGCACAGGAAACGGAAGCAGCAATAATGGTGGTTCTGCCGGAACGGTTACCAATGGCAACCTGGGTGGTGGAAGCACAGGAACTGGAAACGGAACCACTGCGGTATCCGGAACTGGAAAAGTCACAAGTGCGAAGACTGGAGATGATACCGATATCCTCTTCCCGATCGCCGGACTGATCACAGCGACAGGCGTACTTGCAGGAGTTGTTCTCTATTATAAAAAGAAAAAAAGAATCACAGGAGTACAGACGGAGGAAGAGTAATGAAAAATAAAGTCATCAGTCTTTTTCTGGCGGCTACCATGGTTCTCAGTCTTTGCCCGGCTACAGTCCGGGCTCAGACTGTTTCTGAGGAATTTTCAACAAAAGTAGCGGAAGCGGCAGAAACAGAGGCCGTGGAGGATACTGCTGATCCAACAGAAGAACCGGTGGTTACCGGAAATGAAGACACTGCCAAAACGGATACTCCACAGGCAACGGAAGTTCCGGAACAAGCAGAAGTTGTCGGTACGGGGAAAGATGAAAAAACATCCGTTCCGGAGACAGCAGAAGAAAAAACAGAAGCCTCCGGGGATTCCTGGGAGGAAGAAGAAGAACTGAAACTGTATGGTACGGCAGATCAGGATGTGGATGAGAACGGACAGGTGCAGGCAGCAGCTTCCTATAACCTGGACACCGTGATCTCCCAGACGGTCAGCTGGAAACAGGGAACGAATAATACGGTCTTTACCGCGGATTTCCTGAAAAATGTCAGCAGTACAGCGTCTGACTGGACCGTAGTATTCCTTGGACGGCTGGGGATCACGGAAGATTACAATGCATTTTTAAACCGTGCAAATACGTATGTAAAAGATCAGTATGATGCGAACCCATTCACAGGACTCAGCACCAATACGCCGACCGAATGGCACCGTCTGACCATGGCCGTACTGGCAGCAGGCGGGGATCCGACGGATGTGGGAGGGCATGACCTGATTGCAGACGGAACGTACAACTGCCTGGCAGGTGCTCCATGGAACCAGGGAATGAACGGTGCCGCATGGGCGCTGCTTGCCCTGGATTCCAAAGGATATGAAGTACCGGAAGGGGCAAAGTATACGAGGGAAGCCCTGATCAGTTACATCCTTGGCAAAGAATTATCCGGTGGCGGCTGGTCTCTGGATGATAAGAACCCGTCGTTAGACCTGGACATCACGTCGATGGTGGTATATGCCCTGGCTCCCCATGCAGCGGAGGACGCGAAGGTAAGAGAAGCCGTCAATCGTGGACTGGATGTGCTGCGCAGTAAGATCTCCACAGACGGGGATTATAACTACGGTGGCACCTACAACTGCGAATCGGTGGCGCAGGCAATCATCGCTTTTACCTCAATGGGGATCGACCCGGCAACAGTGACCAATGCATCCAACGGAAAAAGCCTGTTAGATGGTCTGTTAAAATATTACAGTACCGGAACCGGCGGTTTCCTACATGCCTATTATGACGATAAGAACCAGAACCGTCCAAACAGCATGGCAACTGACCAGGCAATGGAGGCAATCGCAGCTTACCGCCTGTATCAGCAGGGCATCAATCTTTTTGATTTCCGTGCAAACGCCAACACCACTCAGTATATGGCACAGGCAGACAATGGCAATGTATTTACCGCAGATGCCGGTACGGAAACTGACCTGTATGTGGGAGCAGATGTCAAGAAACTGACCTTTACCAACCTTCCAATCGATAATTATGACGCGGCAGTTGTGACTGTGGATGGCAACAAGACGTACAAAAGCGGCATCCGCGGGGCAAACGGCTATACACCGGTAAGTGGTGAGATCGCGGTCAAAGACGGAACGGTTCTGGAGACCGAGGTGACAAAACGGGATGGAACTAAAGAAAACCGGAAACTGACCGTACGCACCAGTGCGGATGCGGAGACGAAAGCGATCATCGACCGGATCGACAAACTGCCGGATGCAGACAAACTGACACTGGAAGAGGCCGATACCGTAACTTCCGTGAAGGAAGCGTATGACAAGCTGACCGACAAAGAAAAGAGTCAGGTGACCAACGCAGGTAAACTGGAGGAACTGGTAAAGAAACTGGCAGAGCTGGAAAAAGAAGAAGAAAAGAAACTCGAAGAGAAGCGCAGCGCACTGGAAAAGAAAGTGGCTGCCATCGCCACACCGGTAAAGATCGGTGACAAAGAACTGATAAACCAGTACCTGCTGGAACTGGATACTCTTGGAGAGTGGGACAAAAAAGAATCCCTTTCCAAAACCCTGAACGGTTACCTCGGTGACATCGCCGCACGGAAGAAGCTGGTGGATGTCCTGGATAAGGATATTTGGAACCAGGTGGATCCGCTGCGGATCTGTCAGGATGATACTGCCACGCTCAAGAAACTGATGAGCCGGTATGCCGCACTCCGCGAGGATGAGAAGAAACTGTTGCAGAACGGGGAAAGCCTTCTGGAAGCCGCTGATGTGATCGAAGCACTGGATAATGGAATCGTACTGAAGAAGGTATTCGAAAACCTGATGGCGACAAAAGAAGCATTTACCTATACGGGTACTCTGTCCGGCGGCAGCACCTACACGCTGACCTGGGATGGAAAAACTGTAAAGAAAGCCAGTGATGTGAAAGCCGGTATCAAGATCGGTACCGGAAGCAACACCATAAACGGCACACAGGCGCAGGTGGAATTCTCCCAGAGCGGAAGCATGAACGGTACGGCCACACTGTCCGTAAAGACCAGTGTGAAGGACGGAAGCTGGAACCTGTACTGGCTGAACCCGGACAAGCTGACGATCCAGAGTGCGAAGACGGCAACCGTTTCTTCCGGTAAGCTCAAAATGAATGTGACAACCGGAGGACGCTACTGGCTGGCAAGCAGTGCCCCGAAGATGGGGGAGGATACTTCCTCGGATGATAAGACCACAAAAGTCGGTTCCATCACTTCTTCGAAAAGCAGCGGTAAAAGCAACCGCACCGGAGGCATGTCAATTGCATCAATCCAGAGCAGGGGAAAAGTATCTTCTGCAAGTGGAAAGAGAAGTTCAGGTACAAAAAGCAGCAATAAGAGTAGCAATACTACTTCTGACACCACAAAGGCAAAGACGAAGGGAAAGATCACTTCCAAAGAACTGAAAAGTATCAAAGGAAAAGATGAAAACCTGCAGGCGAGTGGCAAGATCTCCGATTCCGTATCGTATACCCTGACGATCAACGGTGAAGATGTGAAACTGACAAAGGATTGGACGTACAAGCTGCAGTCGGACTGCAAGTACAAGGATGATATCGAACAGCTGGCAGTCAAACCACTGATTCTGTGTACCGAAGGATCCGGCACGTTCCCGGGACAGATGCTTGTGACACTGAAGACTGAACTTGACGACGATGACCTGTTGCTGTTTTCGTATGACACAGAGAACCGGAAAGCGGAATATGTCAAGAAGGTATCTGTAAAAGACGGCAAGATGGAGTTCACCCTGAAAGAAGGCGGCCATTATTTCATCGCAAAACGTGCCCTGGCTTCTTCCCTGGATGAGAGTACGGATGCAGAAAAACAGGAGATCCAGGACGCATCGGATGCGGCTGAAGATGTGCCGTGGGATGCATCGGAAGAAACGGTAGTCCTTGGAAACGGGGACGATACGGATACCGGTGCAACGACAGCGGAGAAAAAGACCGCTATGGTACGCTGGGGGCTGATCGGACTGATCGCCCTGGTATGCTGTGCGGCTATTGGAGTGGTTGTATATAACAAACGGAAAGAAAAGGGGAAACCGGATCTTTCCAAAGAGAAAGGCAGGAAGGACGGAGGAAAATGAAACGGAAAACGAAAAGCATAGGACTCTGCCTTCTGCTGGTTCTGGCGCTGCTGTTTTGCAGCTGCCAGACCAGCGCAGTAAAGGAAGAACAGGCTTCTGCAGATCCGACAGTGACCGCGGCTGCGAAAGATTCAGCAGAGGATGGAAACACCAAAGATTCGTCAGAAGTCAAAGAAGACAACAGTGACAAGGAACCTGAGTACATTGATGAAGAGTATGTAGATGAGCATTATGGATCGGATGAGGAAAAAGAAGATCTGAGTAAATATAAGAAAAAGAGTTCTTCTTCTAAGAAATCCGACTCCAAAAACTCAGACTCCAAAAACTCAGACACAGAAGATGCAGACGGTACAGAGAGCAACGGAACGAACGGGAATGGAAGCACTTCTTCCGGTGAGGAAGCCAGTGCGGACAACTACTATACCGATCCGATCCCGGAGGGAAAACCGGATCCGGTGGAACCGCAGGATCAGAGCGTGGATAGCAGCAAACAGCTGACCTGTACCCTGTATGTGGAGTGTTCCACGATTCTCAACAACATGGGCGACCTTACAGAGGGTAAGGCGGACTGGGTTCCGTCAAACGGTGTGATCTACGGTCCGAAGACCGTGACATTTTCCGAAGGAGAGTCAGTATATGACATCCTGCAGCGGGAGATGAAGAACAACCGAATCCAGATGGAATCCGAGTTTACCGCCATGTACAATAGTGCTTATGTGCAGGGCATCAACAACCTGTATGAGAAGGACTGCGGGCAGTGGTCCGGCTGGATGTATGAGGTGAATGGCTGGTATCCAAACTATGGATGCAGCCGTTACCAGGTACAGGACGGGGACAACATCGAATGGCATTATACCTGTGACCTGGGAAGAGACCTGGGAGCAGGCATGTCTTAACTGAAGATGGAAAGGATTAGGCGCCCCGGATTCCGGGACGCCTAAAACTGTATTTTACGTATACCGTGAAAAGGAATAGAAGTATACATGGAATGTTACCAGACGGATGCGTAAAGTGTAAACGTATGGACAAGGAGAAAAGAATGGATACTTTTTCAGGGTATCATCCACTGATTAATTTTACATATTTTGTGATCGTCATCGGGCTGTCGATGTTTTATATGCATCCGGTATTTCTGGCGTTATCGCTGATCGGCTCGGTGAGTTATTCCATTTATCTGAAAGGGAGAAAAACCGTAAAGGTGTTCCTGTTCGGGATGTTGCCGGTCTGTCTCCTGGCGGCAGCTGCCAACCCGCTGTTCTCCCATGCGGGGGCAACGATGCTCTTTTACTTAAAAGACGGAAATCCCGTCACACTGGAGTCGATCGTCTACGGTCTGGCTTCGGGGCTGATGCTGGCAGGGGTGATCTCATGGTTTTCCGTCTTCCATGAGGTGATGACTTCGGACAAGTTCATGTACCTGTTCGGGAAGGTGATCCCGGCGTTTTCGCTGCTGTTATCGATGACCCTGCGATTTGTGCCACGGTTTACGGAGCAGATCAAGCGGGTGGCGGAAGCCCAGCAGTGTATCGGAAGAAATGTAAATAACGGGAATATCTTCCAGCGGGCGGCACATGGCTTGAAAATCCTCTCGATCACGACAACCTGGGCACTGGAAAACAGTGTGGAGACGGCGGATTCGATGAAATCCCGGGCTTACGGGCTTCGCGGGAGGACGAATTTCAGTATCTACCGGTTTGACCGGAGGGACGGGATGTTACTGGCATTTTTATTGGGAGTATTTGGAACATTGTTATTCTGCATGCACCTTCGAAAACTGAAGATCCTGTATTTCCCGGTTTTTATCATGAATGAGACAACAGCGGGGGCATTGATCTTATATATCCTGTATGGAATCTTATGTATGCTGCCCCTGATATTAAATATAGCGGAGGACAGAAAATGGCGCTCTTTGAGATCAGAAATCTGACATTTACCTACCCGGATCAGAAGAAGCCGGCACTCACGGATCTGAACTTTTCCCTGAAACAGGGGGAGTTTCTGGTAGTTTGTGGCAAATCAGGCTGCGGCAAATCGACGCTCCTGCGACATTTTAAGACAGCGATGGCACCTTACGGGGAACGGAAAGGACAGATCCTGTTTGAAGGCAGGGAGCTGGACACGGTGTCGGTGCGGGAGCAGGGGGCGCGGATCGGCTATGTGCTCCAGAGTCCGGACAACCAGCTGGTAACGGATAAAGTATGGCACGAATTGGCATTTGGGCTGGAAAACCTGGGATATGAGACGGGGACGATCCGGCTTCGGGTCGCAGAGATGGCAAGTTTTTTTGGGATCCAGACCTGGTTTGAGAAAAGTGTGGAGGAGCTTTCCGGCGGGCAAAAGCAGCTCCTGAACCTGGCGGCGGTGATGGCGATGCAGCCAGACCTTCTGGTGTTAGATGAACCGACCTCCCAGCTCGATCCCCTGGCGGCAGGCGACTTCCTGGCAACGCTTCGAAAGATCAATGCGGAACTGGGGACAACGATCCTTTTGATTGAACACCGGTTAGAGGAAGTCCTGGCGTACGCCGACCGGGTGCTGGTGATGGAAAACGGCGGGATCCTCGCACTGGATGCACCGGAAAAACTGCCGTCGCTGATTCGGGACAATGATATGTTCCAGGCGATGCCTGTGCCGATGCGGATCTTTGAGGAACTTTCCGGAGAGGGCGATAGTCCGGTGACGGTCCGGGAAGGGAGAGAGTGGCTGGAAGAGTGGAGAGAGGAAAAGAAAACTTCCGAAAACAGTTGCAAGAATCAGGCAGAAACAGTTGAAAAAATGTCAGATGACAGGGATAGAGAATCAGCTGAAAAACTGTCGGATACACAGGAATCGGAAACGGTCGATACCCCAGAGAAAGGCAGAAAAATCTCTCTCTTCGGATTATTTTCAAAAGAATCAGTAAAGGGATCTGATGATCAGCAGCCACAGACTGTCCTGGAAGCCCGGGACGTATGGTTTCGGTATGAAAAGGAACTTCCGGATGTGGTGCGCGACCTGAACCTGAAGGTGCAAAAAGGTGAACTGTACTGTCTGCTCGGCGGCAACGGAACCGGGAAGAGTACGACACTGCGCCTCCTGGGACGGATCAAGAAGCCTTATCGCGGCAAACTCTTTCTAAACGGAAAGGAACTGGGAACCTACCGGGAGAGCGAACTTTATGGAAAACTTCTCGGTATCCTCCCGCAGAATCCGCAGAGTCTGTTTGTCAAGGATACGGTCGAAAAAGACCTGCGGGAGATGTCCGGGGATACCGAACGCCTGCGGGATGTCATCGAAAAGACAGAGATCAGGCATCTGCTGGGAAGTCACCCGTATGACTTATCCGGCGGGGAACAGCAGCGGGCCGCCCTGGCGAAAGTGCTGTTGCTTGACCCGGAGATCATCCTTTTGGATGAACCGACAAAGGGGCTGGATGGATTTTATAAGAAGAAACTGGCACAGATCCTGAAAGGGCTGACGGCGGAAGGGAAGACGATCCTGATGGTTTCCCACGATATCGAATTCTGCGCAGAATACGGGGATACCTGTGTATTATTCTTCCACGGAAGTGTGGTGACAAGTGCACCGGCGCAGGAATTTTTTGCAGGAAACAGTTTTTATACTACGGCCGCCAACCGGATGGCACGCAAATGGTATCCGGATGCGGTGACAGCAAAGGATGTGATCGAACGATGCAGAGAATAAAACGGCTGGAAGCCGGTGACAGCAGCCAGGCGAGAGGGATGGATACCCAGGCGATGCTGCCGGTGCTTGCGATGGTGGCAGAACTGATTGCAATGCTCGGATTCCGCTGGGTATCCGTACCGGATCTTCGTTACAGCCCCTATGCACAGGCAGGGATGCTGTGGAAGCTGGAAGAGACAGCAAAAGGGATCGCCTGGAACTACCAGGTGCCGGAGGCGATGACCCGGGCGGCAGACCAGGCCGCCGGGTATCTGCGGATCGGGATGGCGGTGAGTGTGATCCTTGGTCTGTGCTTCATCCTGCAGGCGTTCCGGGTCAAAGTGAAAGCAAAAAGGCTTGGAAGACTCGCCTTTTTATGGAATACGGGGATGACGGCGGCTGTCCTGTGGTGGGCGACCGATACCAATATGGCACTGAACCTTTTGGAGGGGCGTGAGAACAATTTTATGAACCTGACGATCTACAGCCATGTGCAGCTGACCGCAGCGGCCTACCTGCAGATCGTGCTGGCACTTCTGATCGTCCCGTTTCTGGGGAAACTTCTGGATACCCGGAAGGAGTATGCAGCGGAATATTACCAGACCAGAATCGAGACGAAAGATACGGGGATCGGGAAGCGGACGATCCTTGCCTTTGTCCTGATCCTGACAGCAATCCCGGCGGTGATCTTTTTCGGGATCTTCTTTCTGAATGACCGGAGCGATTACTTTATCTCCATGTGCATCATCATTCTGTCGATGCTGCCGTTTTTCCTGGTTTTCGAAAAT